>Ga0247842_10000253_pt1 | contig 120814 bp, 123 predicted proteins | sample LaCruzMarch2015__3_FD_192411 | JGI IMG/M metagenome (GOLD analysis project Ga0247842, IMG submission 192411) | Freshwater microbial communities from meromictic Lake La Cruz, Castile-La Mancha, Spain - LaCruzMarch2015_19m | ecosystem: Environmental > Aquatic > Freshwater > Lake | place: Spain... | reverse complement strand
CCAAAAAGGCGCCCAAACATTCAGCATCAATACAAGCCTAATAACAACCTACAAACAACAAAAACTCGACCTATTCCAAACAATCAAACAAAACCTACAAAACAGTTAGCAAATACTATTACTGGTGCAAGTTATACTGGAGGAGTAGTTGGTTCTGCAGCAGGAATTATTACAAATTTGACTGTAAAAGGAACTTTGGTTAGTGGTGCAAGTTATACTGGTGGAATTATTGGGAACTATCAAAGAGCTACAAGTTTAACTGGATTTTATTCGGATATAACTTCTGTTAGTGGTACAAGTTATACTGGTGGGATTCTTGGTAGTGGTAGAGGAGATGTTTATCCAGGAGTTTTTGATATTAATAATGCAAGTTCAAGAATAGGTACTTTGACTGGAAGAGGAGATTATGTTGCGGGAGTGTGTGGTTGGGTTGCGAATGGGAGTACTGGAGTTTCAGTTTTTAATAGAGCTTCCACAATAATTACGAATAAGATTGATTCAAATTCTTCATATGTTGGTGGTATTGTTGGTGGGGGTAGTTGGAAAATTAATATTAATGATTCTAACGTTGATTTGAATTATATTTCAATTAATGGTGGGGATGTTTTTGTTGTTGGTGGTATTGCAGGTGGGATTGATGGTAATATTGTGAATTCTTTTGCTTTGGTGGATAACATTGATTTTAATAAAAATTCTGGTACTGTAGCTAAGGTTGGTGGTATCGGTGGTGCTGTTGGTGGTAGTGCTGGTTATGGATTTATTGTTAATTCTTGGGCTGATGTGAATATTAATGCGTCAATTGGGACATACACTGGTGATTATATTGGTGGTCTTGCAGGGATTGCTTATGGCGGAATAATTAATTCTTATTCAAGAGGAAATTATATTATTGCAAATAAACTTGAGCGAGATTATATTGGTGGTCTTGCTGGAGAAGTTCGTGGAATTTTGGCTGATTCAAATTCTATATATTCTGATATTAATGGTGGAACAGGAAGTTATGTTGGCGGGTTGATTGGGTCAAGTGCTGCTACAAAAATTTATAATAATTATTCAATGATTAGCACTTTGACTGGGGGTAGTTATACTGGTGGGCTTATTGGAAATTGTAGAGGCGATGCTTCAAGTGGAGTTTTTGATATTAATAATTCAAATTCAAGAATAGAAACTTTGACTGCAAGAGGAGACAATGCGGGCGGAGTATGTGGATGGGCTGGGAATGGGTATACTGGAATTTCAGCTTTTAATAGATGCTCTACAATAATTACAAATAAGATTGATTCAACTGCTTCTTATGTTGGAGGAATTGTTGGTGGGAGTAGTTGGAAAGTTAATATTACTGATTCTAATGTTGATGTGAATTATATTACTATTAATGGTGGGGATGTTTTTGTTGTTGGTGGTATTGCTGGAGTGATTGATGGTAATATTGTGAATTCTTTTGCTTTGGTGGATAACATTGATTTTAATAAAAATTCAGGAACTTTAGCAAAAGTTGGCGGACTTGCAGGATATGTTGGTTCATCTTCAGGAAGTGGATTTTTAATTAATTGTTATTTTAATGGAAATATTAATGCAGCAATTGGAAGTGTTAGTGGAAATTATGTTGGTGGTCTTGCTGGGTTTGCGAGTGGAAATGTTTTGAATTCTTATTCAAGTGGAAGTTATATTTTAGCAGGAAAATCAAGTGCAGGATTTGTTGGTGGGCTTATTGGAAGAGCACAAGGGCAAGTAATGGATTCAAATTCTACTTACACTGATATTAATGGTGGAGCGGGAGATAAAGTTGGGGGTCTAGTGGGATCATATTATGCAACAAATTTTAGTGGTTATAATTATACAAGAAATCTTTTTGCAACTGTTGGCACTATTTCAGGAGGTTCTTACACAGGTGGACTTATAGGGGAGTTGATGAATTATGGTGCAGTTCAATTTGATTTTAATGATTCTCATGCAATTGTTGGGACAATAAATTCAAGAGGGACTGGTGGATATGTTGGAGGGTTGATTGGGTCTGCGGCTAATTATGCAGGAGTGGCGTATAGAATAAATAATTGTTATAGTATTATTTCAAATAAAATAGAAGTAAATTCAAGTACTGGTTCTTATGTTGGTGGATTAATTGGTTCTACTAGTTATACAAAAAACATGATTTACAATTCTTATGCGGATGTAAATTATATTCGAGTTAATGGTTCGGATGTTTATTATATTGCTGGACTAGTTGGAAACATTGATGGTAATATTTACAATTCTTATGCTTTAGTTGATAATATTGATATCAATAAAAATTCAGGGGCCTCGGTTAGAGCTGGTGGAATAGTTGGATTTGCTGGTTCAGGAGCAGGAAATGGTTATTTAACTAACTGTTATGCGGATGTAAATATCAATGTGGCAATTGGAAGTGTTAGTGGAACGTACATTGGTGGTCTTGCAGGAATTGCATATGGTGGAATAATTGGTTCAACTTCTAGAGGAAATTTTATTTTAGCAAATAAAACAAGTAGTGGTTATGTTGGCGGACTTGCAGGAAGAGTACAAGGAGGCATGATTGATTCAAATTCTGTTTATAATGATATTAATGCTGGAACAGGGAGTTATGTTGGGGGTCTTGTGGGATCATGTTATGCTACATCTTCTTCAACTTATAATTATGCAAATAATCTTTCTTCAACAATTAATACAATAACTGGCGGTGGAAATGTCGGTGGTCTTGCAGGTGAAGTTATAGGGTATAATACAACTCAATTTGATTTTAATAATTCTCGTTCTACAATTGGTACAATAAAAGCAAGTGGGCAATATGTTGGTGGACTTTTGGGTTATATGGGAACTTATAATAATTTAAATTTTGCAATGAATAATTGCTCTTCTATTGTTACAAATAAAATTGAAGCGATAGGATCTAATCTTTCATATTTGGGTGGACTTGTAGGATCTAGTGTTCAAGCAACAAAGCATAACATATACAATTCAAATGCGGATATAAATTACATTTATGTTTATGCTACTGGGTACCCTGGAAGCACTACTTTTCATGTTGCTGGGCTTATAGGATATATAGATGGAAATATTTTCAATTCTTATGCTTTGGTTGATAATATTGATGTGAATCAAGTTTCAGGGAGAATTGGTGGACTTGTTGGAACATCAATGGGTGCTATAACTAATTCTTGGGCGGATGTAAACATAAATAATTCATTAGGAACGTTTTCCGGAGCGGATATTGGTGGACTTGGAGGGCTTGTTGCTAAGGATGTTAATAATTGTTATTCTTCAGGAAATTTTATTTTAGCTAATAAAACGAGTGGGAATGAAATAGGGGGATTAATTGGTTGGTCGAGTAATGCAGGAAAAACTTACAATTCTTATTCTTCAATTCAAACTATTAATGCGGGGACTAATACTAAAGTTGGGGGATTAATTGGTATAGGATCATCAAATATTGTAAATTCATTTTCAACAAGTACAGTTACTGCAGGGAGTAGTTATGGTCCAATTTGTGGAACAGGGTGCACTCCAATAACACACACTTGCTATTTATCTAGTACAAATGTAATTTGTTATCCTACTGATGCAAATTCGCTTGGTGCTGGTTCAACTTATTTTAAGGGAAATTCTACAAATAATCCTTTAAGCTATTGGAGTTTTTATAATTCTCAATCTAATCCTAACGGGGTTTGGTATATTTGGGCTAATGATTATCCGCACTTAAGTGCAAGTCCAATTGTAACTTATTACACTAGTGGGACTTTTATTTCAAAGAAGATTAATTTGGGTGGGGCAAAGAAGTTTACTACTCTTGATTTGAATATGCTTAAACCAACTGATACTAATATTGAAGTTCAAATTAGAACTGCTAACTCTGAAGCGGATTTGAATACTGCTCCTTGGCTTGGGCCTAATGGTGGTAGTGATTCTAATTATATTTTAAGTACTCAAGATATTAATTTTATTCATGATGGGAATTCTTGGGTTCAGTATAAGGCAACTTTGAGTACAACAAATACTTCTTCAACTCCAAAGCTTTATGATGTTAATATTCATACTCTTGCATTTGGAGAAGCAATTTACTCTAAAACCGGGACAGCTTTTAGTTGGATTTCATTTTCTCCTCCAGTTGATTCAAATGGGTGCACTTTGAATTGGTTTTATTCTTTAAGTAATTCGCCTTATAGTTGGGTTTCTACTTCTGGGGAACTTATAGGTAATGATAATTTATGGTTGAAATTATTGATTAGTGGAACTAATGATTCAAATAATTTACAAATTGGGAACTTTGATTTAACTTACTCTGAATAAAAATCTAATTTTCTTATAAAAAATAATTTATTTCTTTAAAAAATTAGCAAAGTAATAAAAAGAAGTTTGAACATTTAATCTCTTATGAACATTTTTCCAAAATTAAAGAAAGAAAAGTGGGTTAAACTTAATCTTAATTCTGAATCAAAAAAATATCCGAAAGTGGATTTTAATGATTACAATCAGTGCAAAAAGTGGATTGAATTATTGCATAAAAAAAACAAAACGGATTATAGTTATGGTGGATTGTTTGAAGATAGATCAAATATTTGGAAAGGAAGTTATTTACAACCAACTAATTCATTCATTCACTTAGGGATTGATTATAATGTTCCGATTGGAACAAGCGTTGCTTTGCCAGTTAATGCAAAAGTAGAAAATATTGTTATTGATCCAAATCAAAATGGAGGTTGGGGGGCCGGAGTAAAATTTAAGATTGAAGGAACAAAACACTATATGATTTACGCTCACTTAACTCACAAATTAAAACTTAAAATAGGGGATAATATTAGTTCAGGGGAAATTGTGGCTAAAACTGGTAAAATGACTGAAAATGGTGGATGGTACCCTCACTTGCACTTACAAATATTTACTAACAAATTTGATGATTTGTACATGAATGACATTGATAGAATGGATGGGTACTTGCCAAAAGGACATCCTCATTTGAAGTATATAGTTGATCCAATGAAATATGTTAAACTAAAAGACTAACTTTTTCTTATGAATCTTATTTTGTTTTTATCAAGCATTAATTGCAATTGAATTGCGGGCATTATTCGAGTTAATAGATTTTCTGCAATCATTCCTGCTTCATTTGTAAAAATATTTGTTTTTGGTCCTAATATTTTAACTAACACTTCTGCTTCTTTATTCATTATAGCATCTTCGCTGTATTCTTTTGACTTAAATCTATCTTTTTGAATCATTCGCTCAAGAATTAATTTAGTTGCATTAATTACTTCCTTTCTTTGGGAAGGGTTTATGTTTGAGGCATGCTTTCTAATTGCCAAATTAATTGCTGGAGTGTAAGTAATTCTAGCTAGCTCGTATTGAGTTTCCATATTATCAAAACTACTTTCTCTGATTTTTGATAAAGCTCTTTTGTATAATTTTTGGAGTAATATTCTTTGGACTGATTCACTCTTCGAATCCAAAAAGAAACTTTTTGAAATTTCTGATTGAATTTCTTGATGGGTTTTTGAGAATACTCTCTTTAAAGAAATCCAATCCGTGCTTGTTGCTTTCCTGTTCAACAACTTAGTAAATGCTATCTTTTCCTGAGGAGTACTTACTTTCCCAGCAGCATTAAAAAAGAATTTAAGAAATTCGTTTTTTTGACTTGATTCTACTCTTTTTGCAAGCCTTGGTCTTCCAATGCATTTCTCCACTTGCTTTGTAATACCTTTATTTGCAAGCACCTCAAGCGGACCTTTTACTTTATATGCAAAATAAGTGGAGGCAAGACTTAAAGGAATTTTAAAGTTCTTTTCGAGAAGAGCAGTTGTTAATCCTGCAGTAATAGCTGTGCCTGCTGCAATTGATTTTGAATGAACTCCTATCCAATTAGAAGCTTTAGCTTTTCTGCTAATGGAACTTGCAATTGATTTAGGTCTTATTCTATTAAACAAAAAATCACTTTCTTAATACATTAACTCAATGGAAGTATTTAAGCTTTGATAACCAAACCTTTTTATATTTCTAATTCCTTTTTGTTGTGAATGAAAGCTAGTGATTGGGATTTAATTGCAAAGGATTATTACACTGAAGTAATAAGCCCTTTGAAGGATTGCGTTAGTAATCCACTTTTTAGTGAACTTGATTTTAATTCTTGGCAAGATAAGGTTGTACTTGATGCAGGGTGTGGAGCAGGAAGACTATTACCAACTTTAGCAAAAAAGTTTCATTACGTTTACGGCAAAGACTTTTCAAAAGAGATGATTAATGAATCAAAGAAAGTTACAAAAGGGATGGAGAACGTAAATTGTTTTGTTGGGGATTTGAAAAAGAGTTACAATGAAAAAAATAAATATGATGTTTTAATTAGTGTTAATTCACTCCTTGATCCTAGCGTCTTAAACATAACAAAAATTCTTAGTGTTTTCTATTCTTCAATGAAAAAAGGAGGAACTTTTTTAGGAGTACTTCCTTCAATGGAATCCTATTTGTACCAAAGCATGCTTTACGTTGATAAGAAATTTACTCATTCAAAGAAAGAAAAACTTGTTGAAAAGCAAATGAAAAAACAACTTGAAGAAAAAAAATTTGATTACTCTGTTGGAAGAATTGAATTTGATGGTTGCTTTCAAAAAGCGTTTTATGATTTTGAAATAAATTATAGATTCAAAAAAGCAGGGTTTGTTAATTTAAAAATTGGCAAAGTGCTTTATGATTGGAAAGAGTGGAAAGAAGCTGGGCAAACATATTTTCCTAAAGAACAACCTCCTTGGGATTGGTATGTAAAGTGTGAAAAACCACTTTAAAATAAATTTATGTGAATATAGTTGATTAAGAGGTAATTTTTAGTATTTTTTTTTTAGTTATCTTTTTATACTTTGAAATTCTTTATTTATTGTGGTTAATAGAGCTCAAGGTACGATTGAGTATTTGGTTATTATTGCTGTAGTTGTTGTTATTTCTCTTGTTGTTGTAGCTTTAGTTATTACTACTACTTCTGCGCCCAGTCAACAAATAAAGGATTCTTCTTCTAAACTTGGAAGTGCTTCAAGTGGTGGAATTAGTATTGTTGAAGCAGTTGTGGATCCTAATGGTGATTCGTTGATTAAGTTTAGTAATAATTCTAATGATGTTGTTTATTTGAATAAAGTTAGTGTTGGTAGTGTTGATAATAATTATGATGATTCTAGGCGGCAGTTAGTTGGTTTGGATTCTAAGACTTTTAGTTTGAGTGGTTTAAGTTCTGTTTGTCCTTGTGCGAATAGACAGAAAAGTGTGAATTGTGAATTTAGAATTGAATATTTAACTTCAACAGGTTTAACAAAAACAGAATACAAAAATATCAAAGTAGAATGTGTAACAGATTCAATTCCAGTTGATGACACTAAAGTAATTGATCCTGTAGTTGTAGTTTTGGAATTTGGAACTTTAGCAAATCCTTGGATAATTAATGACTGTAATGAGTTACAGGATATGAATAATCATTTAGATGGAAATTATATTTTAGGAGAAGATATTGATTGTTATACTGAAACTCATGCGGGAGGAATTTTATATAATGGGGGATTGGGATTTAGCCCAATTGGAACTTGCGGACCAGCTTTTGCATGTTTTGCAAATAATTATTCTTATACTTTCCGAGGAAATCTTGAAGGGAATAATAAAAAAATAAGCAATTTGTATATGTATCGCGAACAACAGAATTATGCAGGATTATTTGGGGTCATTAGGAGTTCAACAATTTCAAACATTGGATTAATTGACTCAAATATCACTGGAAAAGGGTATGTGGGTGGATTAGTTGGATACAATTCTTATTCAGAAATAACAAATTGTTATGCAACAGGATACACAACAGGGACTGGGAATTATGTGGGTGGACTAATTGGATTTAATAATGATGGTTCAACAATAATGAATTGTTATGCAACAGGAGACACAACCGGAATCGGAAGTAGTTATGTGGGTGGACTAGTTGGACGAAATTTTTATTCAACAATAAAAAATTGTTATGCTATAGGGGATACAATCGGATATTATAAAGTGGGTGGACTAGTTGGAGAAAATACGGGGTATTCAACAATAACGAATTCTTATGCTACAGGACACACAAATGGGGATTATTATGTGGGTGGACTAACTGGACACAATGATATGTCAGAATTAATCAATTGTTATGCAACAGGGGACACAATCGGAATCGGAAATGTGGGTGGACTAACTGGATACAATTATGATTCAGAAATAACAAATTGTTATGCTACAGGGTATACAACTGGGAATTATACTGTGGGTGGACTAACTGGAGAAAATATGGGGTATTCAACAATAATGAATTCTTATTGGGATGTTTCTAGGACAAATCAAAATTATTGTTATGGAACTGGAGCTTATGATTATTGCATTGGAAAAAATTTAAATAATTCTGATCCAAATGCTTTCTTTTCTAATATAATTGGTTCGGATTATAATGTTCCGATGCAGCATAATAGTAATCCAGCAAATGATTGGACTTTTGGTGTTGACAAAAATTGGGTTGTAGTTACTGGAAGTTACCCTATTCTTTCTTGGCAGTGATTAAAATTTTTTATTTAGCATAAAAAAAGCAAATTTTTGTTTTTTTCAGTTTTTGAAATAACTTTTCTCATTGTCTTAACTGCTTCTATTGGGTACTTTCCAATAGCAGTTTCTTCTGAAAGCATTAAAGCGTTTGAGCCATCCAAAACTGCATTAGCTACATCACTTACTTCTGCTCGTGAAGGAATTTTGCTCTTTGTCATTGAAAGAAGCATTTCAGTAGCAGTGACTACAAACTTTTGTTTTTGATTGCATTTCTTTATTATTACTTTTTGAAAAATTGGTAACTCTTCAAGAATCATATTTCTTCCAAGGTCACCTCTAGCAACCATTATTCCATTACTTGCATCAATTAATTGTTCAATATTTCTAATTCCTTTCTTTGTTTCAATTTTTGAAATAATTTTAATCCTTGGGTTGTTTAACTCTTTTTGAATTTTTTTGATTTGTTGTGAGCTTTCAGCAAAAGAAATTGCTAAATAATTAAAGTGCTTAGTTTTTACCCACTTAAATGCTTTAGCACTTTTTACATCAAATAAAATCTCAATACCTAATTTTCTCAATTCATGAGCTATTTTATCAAATTCTTCTTCAGTACCATACTTAGTATTTAATCTAGCAATATTCATACCAGCTTTAGCCATCTTTTTTAGAATTGCGGGCTTAGAAGAAGCGGGTCCTATTGTTGCTATAATTTTTGGTTCCATCTAACTAATAAAAGAATTAAGAGTTTATAAATTAAAGCTTCAAAGCAAATGTATTTTATACTAAAAAACAGTTAGTATTAATGAAAAAAGGTTTTTGGTTATGGATGCAATAAATTGTATATTGACAAGAAGAAGTGTGCGTAAATACAAAACTAAAGAAGTTTCTGACAAACTTGTTGAAAAGTTGCTTTCCTGTGCAATGCAGGCCCCTAGCGGAGCAAATGAACAAGCTTGGGAATTTATTGTAGTTAAAGATAAAGAACTTTTAGCAAAAATACCAAAAATTAACTTTTTTTCTGGAATGGCAAAAAAAGCTCCTCTTGTAATAATTAGTTGTATTAATCAAAAAACAGAACTTGCGTTCTTTAAGGGACTTGGGATACAGGATGTATCTGCCGCTACTGAGAATTTACTTCTTTCTGCACATGCACTTGGTCTTGGAGCGGTTTGGACTGCAATTTATCCTAATGAAGAAAAAGTGAGAAAAACAAGGGAATTATTCAAACTTCCTGAATATATTATTCCTTTAGCAATTGTTCCAATTGGTTACCCTGATGAAAAACTTAAACCTGTGAAAAGATACAATGAGAAAAAAGTGCATTATGAGAAATGGTGAATAAAAAGGGTATAATGAAAAATGGTAATTAACATGACTGAAAAAGTAATTGCGATTGTTCCTGCTTACAATGAGGAAAAGAATATTCGGCTTGTAATTAATTCACTTCAAGATTCAGTAAGAGCGGGAGTTATATCAGATTTTGTAATTGTTGCAAATGGGTGCACGGATTTTACTTATAAAAAAGCACTTACTTGGGGTGCAAAAGCAATTAAACTTCCTGTAGCTAATAAAGGGGGAGCTTTTATTGAAGGTGTTAAGTGGGCTCATAAACAGGGTGCAAGTACAGTTGTTACAATTGATGCGGATGTAAAAAGATTTAACCCTAGTTCAATTAAACATTTAGTTACTCCTATTATAAAAAAACAAACACCTATGACTATAACTACAGCAATGCTAAAAACAAACAAAGTTGAGTTTCCTCCTGAGTATAGTGGATTTAGAGCAATTTCTATGAAAGCACTAAAACCAATAATTGCGGGAAATAAGGATTGGATAAAACAACTTACTCTTGGAAAATATTCTCTTGAACTTGGATTGAATACTAAGATATTTGGAATTCATCATACGGAACTAAATTTCCTTAGGTATCATGATGGAGAATCTTCAAGGCTTGTTGATAGGTCAGTTCTTCCTCCTCTTTTTATAGTACGTAGGGGAATTAGGGATCCTAATGTTTGTCTTGATTTTCGAAAAATAAGGGAACATGTTTTAAAAAGGAAACACAAACTTAGTTTATTAACTAAACAAAGAGCAAAAAGAAAAGTTAAGTAAAGTTAGAATGTGGGTGAATGAAAAATGGTTAAAGTAATTGCAAAGAATTGTCCTCAAAATCATTCCTGCCCTTTAGTTGGAGTTTGCCCAATGGGTGCAATTAAACAAACTGGGTTTAATGCTCCTACTATTGATTCTACTAAATGCGTTAATTGTTTGATTTGCGTGAACAAATGTGCATATAGAGCTTTTGTTGAATAATTTGAAAAACTAATTTTTAAAAAAAGGTTAAATCAAAGGAAATTCATCCTTTGATTAACAAATAAATTGCTACTAAAAATATTGCAAGTCTTCCCAAATCCGCAATAGCATTAACTATTGGAATGTAAGGTAGAATTACTGATACTAATAGTAATGCGCCTAATAATTGGTTATTTCTCAACTTAGACATATTCTCTAATTAGGGTGGTAAGTTATTAATAAAACAAATGGTGGGGTCGGGTAAAAGTATTATATACTAATTAAGCTGTTTTATTATTTATGCCTGTACCTAAAGCTGTTAGACTAATTGCAAAAAATTTTAGAAAAAGTGCATTTAATGATCTTCGTGAAGATAAAGGAAGAGTTGGAGTAATTGATCCTGATATTAGTAGGAGATTAAAATTTATTAGGGAACAACATAAAACAATGTTAGATTTTGACTTAAAAAGAAAAAAATAAAATTGATAGTGATTTTATGCCTTTACCAAAATTTGTTAGATCTAATAGAATATGGGTTGCTCCAATGGGTAAGACTCCACAAGTTACTAAAGGGAAGGCTTCTGCGTTAAAAGCAAGAAGAAAAGTAATTGCATTAAAAGGCAAAGGTGCACTTGTATCACTTAGGAATGTTGCTTTGAGAAGTGAACAAGAAATATTATCTTCAAAATTAACATCATTATTTGGACAAGGTGCAAGAGTAGTTAGTATTGATGAAATTGTTGCAATGGGTAAAAAAATAAGTCCTACCGCTTTAAAAAAAACTCCTTCTGATTCATTTGAACTAAAAAGAAAACTTTTAAATTCAGCAAGACACTTTGGGGAACAAAGAAGTGCAAAATTTAGAATTGAAAAAATTAATACTCAATTAAATGCTTTAGGAAAATTAAAACTTCAATTTGCTACAGTTGCAACTGCCTCTGATATTGTAAAATTAGCAAGAATGAATATGCCAAAAGTTGATGTGGGTTTGATTAAACGACTTGCTAGAGAAGACGCTAGTTTGAGACCAATTATAAAAATGTTTGAATCTGAAATTGTTTTGGGAAAAACTGGAATGGAACAAATTAATGCATTCAAGAGGGCTCAAACTAAACAAGGGGCAAAGACAGAGGGCAGAAAAGTAATTTATTTTGAAAATGGTGTTAAAAAAATAGTTTATTCTGATTTTAGAGATATACAGGCAGAAACAAGAAAAAGAGCTTATGCAGTTAGTGAAGTTTTAAATAAACTAAAACAAGAAAGAGATTCTGCAAAAAGAATAATTAATGAGAAATCAAAAACCAATTCTGAAGTAATGGAAAATGCAAGACCTTTACTTAAGGCTTATAAAAAAGGAGAAGCTGACAAAAATAGATTGAGAGGAGTTTATGAGGAGTATGCTAAAATTGAAGAAGAGAAGGAAGGGGCAATAAGAAAGGCAAGTATGGAAAAAAGATTAAAGGACCTTAATGGTGCAAAATCAACTCTTTTGGTTATGAAACAAACTTTTGAGAAAATGAAAGAAGCAACTACTTTTGAAGAAGCTATACAGGCTCTTACTAATTCAGAAGCATTAAGGGATGTTATGATGCCTGAGTATGTGCGTTTACTCAACTTGATGCCTGAACTTGAAAAGCTTAGAACATTTGAATCCATACAATTGGTAGTGCCTGAAAATAAAGAGGATGTTTATAGAGAATTACAAAAACACAGAATTGATCCAAAGAAAGCAATGGGGAAAGTTGTTACTTTTAGAAATGGAAATGAACTGTGTGCAATGCCAACTACAATTCCTGAGCTCAATGCATACGTTAGAGCTAAATTAAACGCTTTTGAAGAAGCGCAAGTGGCAATTGAACAAACAATTAAAGGGATGAAGTGATTTTTGTGAATGCTACTAATGTTAGAAATAGGGTTGCATTGAGAAAAAGAGCTTTTAGTTCAAGATCAATAAAAGAGGTAAGAGGGCTTAAAGAATTTGAATTAAAAACCAAACTTAAATTAGGGGCGGGTAGAGAGCAACTTCTTACTAGAGCTAAAAGAATTTTGGATGTTGTTGGTAAATTTGATTCTCAAAAAACTTTGGTTATTTTTCCACTTTCAAAACAAGGGGGGAATTTTTATTTTGCCCAAGGATTACTTAAAGTACTTGCTCCAAAAGTAAGGGTGGTATCTTTACTTACTACTGGTCTTAATGAGCACGAAAAGTCAATTTCAAAACAACTTAATAATTTAATTAGAGGAAGAACTAATGTAGTTGTTTTTGATGATTTAAATTGGGGCCGTACTCAAGCAAATGTTAAAAGTGCTTTAATTCAAAACGGGATAAAAAGAGAAAATATTAGTTACAATGATTTTTGGCCAAATAAACTTGGCTCAAAAATGTCTGCATTCATTCAAAGAGCTAATTCTCCAAATTCTAATGGGGTGCAGTTACTTCAAATGAATGATGCGAATTTGATAAGACTCATGTACACAAAGTTAATAGAAGGGAGAAAAGAAGTGGAGTACTCGGAGTGGAAACTAGGTGCTAAGGTGAGTATTGATATTTTTGAACATGTGCTTGACAAGATGCACTCAAATGGGATTATTACTCAAAAAGTACTTAATAAAGCTGGGTTGAATTATTTAAATGGTTTGCCAAAAACTGATCCAATGTATTTGGTTGATTCAAAAACTCAAAAACAAATGCCTCATGAAGAATTATTAAAGCGAATATTTACTGCAATTCCAAAGAGTGAAATTAATGGGTTTGTAAAGAAAAGTGAAAAAGAACTTGGAATTTTGAAAAGAGCAGAGTATGTTAAAGGAATTGCTGCTGCTAAGGATATATTAAAAGAAAGAGCGAAGATTTGAATTTAAATTACTAATTATGTTTTTTTAATTTTTCTAATTCTTTAATTCGAGCTTTTACCATTATTAATGTATCATGAACTTTTCCAAAATGGCCTCCTAATCTTACTGCACAACTCTTATCAAAATTAGATATTTCTAAAACCATGTCTTTTTCAATTAGTTTTAATTTAGCCAAACTCAATTTTTCTACTCCGTGTGCTTTTACAAAAGCAGTTGCTTTTTCTCCATTTTCAACAAATATTTTTACTTGTGCTTCTCTTTTGGCTATTGCTCTTTGAGTGTTTAATTTCTTTCTTAATTCAACCTTTTGGACTTTTATTTTGCCTCGGGCTACATTATTAATAACTTTTTTTATTAAACGAATAACCATATTAGTATTAAGAATAAAGCTCTATTTAAACTTTCTTAAAAAATTTAACTGATTAATTGTGTGCACCTTGTTTTTAATTATTTTAAAATATAATTAAATGAAGAATTTGATATAATATTTTATAAATAGATTTTTTTAATTTTATTGAGTTGGTGTTAAGTATCTTATAATTACAATTCCGCTTCCGCCATCTTTGCCTGCTACAACTCCTGCACTTCCTCCTCCACCTCCCCCTCCGCCACCAGTATTTGGTGTTCCTGCCACTGCATTATCTGTTCCGGCAGAACTCCCTGCGCCCCCCCTCCAAGGCCGCCAGTGCTTTGTCCATTATGACTTCCGCCTCCTCCTCCGCCTGCGTAATAAATTGCAGTTCCGGTTATAGAATTAGAAATTCCTGCTCCTCCATTTCCTCCTCTTCCATTACTAGGACTTGCTACTCCAACTGCTCCTGCGCCTCCTCCTCCTCCTCCAGCAGAATAGCTTCCTCCACAACGTCCCGCTCCTCCATTATTTCCTTGATCAACAGGATTTGCACTACCTCCTGTGTTGAGTGTACAATTATCACTTCCGCCTCCTCCTCCGCCTGAACCACCATCTAAACCTATTTCGCCTGAATCTCTATTTCCTCCACCCCCTCCACCTACTGCAATTAATGTATCAAAAATAGAGTTAGAACCATTTGTTCCACCAGTGTTTGTAACAGAATAATCTTTTCCAATTCCTCCTGCGCCAATAGTAATTGGAATTGTTTGTCCTGGAGTTACGCTATATGAACTATTGTAAATTACGCCTCCCCCTCCGCCTCCACCTGCAGTGCCTGCTCCTCCGCCTCCTCCCCCTCCGACTACTAAAATACTTGCAGTACTTAATCCAAGTGGGATTGTGAATGTTCCTCCTGATTTGAATGTTACTATTGTGTATGCTCCGTCAGTTGTGGTTATTCCTTCGTAACCATACAGTGTAGTTATTTCTTCTTGTGTTAGTTCTTTGTCGTATATTTGTAGTTCTGCTATTGAGCCGTTGAGGTAATATGTTGATGTGGAACTTTTTCCTATTAGTGTGTTGTTTATTGAGGAATTAGTTGAGCGTAAATTGTTGTAATCATATCCAGTTCGTAAGTCTGTTGATCCGTCTATGTATATTTTTACTCCGTTTACTGATGATGTTCCGTTGTAGGTTACTGTTACAAAGTGCCAGTTGTTGTCTGATATTAGTCCTGTGTTTGTGTATGTTTGTAGTTCGTTTGATCCTGCTTGTGTTCCTGCGTTTATTTGGAAATATATTGCTCCGCTTGAGCTGAATATTGACCATCCTTTTTGTGTGTGGTCTATGTTGTTGTTTCCTATTAGCATTTGGGAATTGGAACTTGCGGTTTTTGTCCAAAATGAAACTGAGAATGAATTTTTTCTTGTAAAATTAAAATTATTTCCTAAATCAATATAATCATCAACACCATCAAAATATCGAACATTTTCTCCATTCAAACTATTGTCTGGTCCTGTTATTGTTGCGCTACCACTTGAAGTTAAATATCTAATAATAACAACTCCACTTCCTCCATTTCCTCCTTTGTCCATGTGTCCACATCCTCCTCCTCCTCCCCCATATCCTCCTACTCCTCCACTACCTGAGTGAGGTGAACCTCCTCCTCCTCCAGCAAAATATCTTTCTCCACTAACTGCGTGTCCATAACTTGTTCCAAAAGTAGTAGCAAAATTATATAATGTTCCACCAACTGTAACTTCTTTTAATCCAACTCCTCCATAACCACCAAGAGTATTTGAAGGAGTATTTTGTCCTGCTGCTCCTGCTCCTCCACCACCAGCACCGGAACGAGCAGCTCCGTCATTATTATTTCCTCGTCCACCAGAATTACCATATCCTCCAGTTGCACTTGAGGGTTGTGTTGCTGATCCACCCAACCATGTTGCTGATCCTCCACCACCAGAACCACCATTAGCTCCAGTTCCGTTTGATCTTACTCCTCCTCCTCCACCATAAGCTATTAAAGATCCAAAAGAAGAATTTCCTCCATTACCTGCAGGAAGAGCATCTGTAGAACCTCCTCCAGTACCTCCTGCTCCAACTACAACATTTATTTCTTCTGCACTTACTGTATAATTATTTTTAAAAACTAAACCTCCGGCTCCTCCACCAGCTCCTGCGTTTGTTCCTCCTCCTCCTCCCCCACCAACAACCAAAACTTCAACATTCATTGCGTTTGAAGGAGTGAATGTTGCGTTTGATGTGAAAGTAACTATTGTATAAGCTCCACTAATTGTTGTTGTTCCATTTACTCCTTCAATACCAAGAGTAGTTGTTCCGTAAGGTGTTGCTGTGTTTGAGTTTTGAGTTTCATCATTTAAATCCCAAGTTGATTCGTTCATGTGGTATGCTGCAACTAATCCGTTTTCATCTCCCACAACTTCTGTTCCATTTCCTGAATTATATAAAGTTGTAATTTCACTTAGTGTTAAAGCTTTATTCCAAACATTTACTTCATCAATTTTTCCATCAAAAAATTCATTTGCTCCTGGTGGGTCACAACCAATACTTAAACCTGAACTGGTTTGAGTTAGTGCAACATTAAGAGTGTGTTCTGAATCTAAATTTCCATTAATGTAAAATCTTGCTTTTGAGCCATCATAAGTTAGTGTAACAAAAGACCACTGATTTAATGGAATTGTGTTTGTGCTATCTACAAAGTAAGTCCATGGATTTTGTTGATTGTAAGTAAATCTAATTGTTCCAGTTCCGCTAGTTGATAGTTGAAGTGCATAAGGTCCAAAACTAACATTTCCTTTTCCAACAATTTCTGCCCATCCTGGATATGATTCTGGATTAACCCATGCATTAAGTGTAAGATTTGAAACTGAAAGTTTACTATTGTATGGCGCGTAAATGCATGATGAACTTCCATTAAAGTTTGCTGCGTTTGATAGTTTTCCGTTTGTGTCAATAGTTGCTCCGTTTTGTGGAGTTCCGTTATTATGGTTTGTTGTTGAGTCGGTTACTTTTTGGTTTAGTTTCCAGTATGCGAGTAGTCCTCCTACGTGTGGTGTGTAAATTCCTTGTGAGATTAGTAGATTTCCGTTGGTTTGTGATATGCTTGCGTTGCAAGTGGTTCCTCCGAAGCACATTGTGTTGTTGTCGATTATTATTCCGGTGTTTGTTGTTCCTGATGTGGTGAAGTTTCCTATTCCGTCTGAGATTGGAATTGATCCTGCTGCTGCGTTGCCTGTGAATAAAAGGAATGGTAAATTGTTATAGCAGATTGCGTAGAATTCTTCGCCTGTTACACTTTTTGTTAATCCGTTTGGTATGGTGTAATTGATTTTTATTTTGTACATTTTTCCTTGTCCGGTGCATGGGGTTATTCCGCTTATTTGTGCTGAGTAAACATCGTTTAGTGCCATGTTTTTTCCGGCACCGTTTTCTATTAGTCGAGGTGGACCGTTGTCAATTTCTAAAGAAGTGATGTTTATGAAATCTACAACGTTGCTTTTTAGAACAAATAGTGCGGTTCCGTTGGTTCCTGCAATTCCGTCGATAATTGAAATTTCTTTTCCGCTCCAAGCAAGTTTTGTGCTTGAAATTGCTGCGCTATCAACTTTACCATCAAGTATTCCTGTGGTTAAACTTACAACAATTAAGCTGATAACTACTATCGCGCCCACAGCAGTCATGTACTCAATAGTACCCTGCGCTCTACGAGAAAACATCAATAACAAACACATTCAAAGTTTATAAATATTTTTTTTAAGGGATTTTTATTGAAATTAAAAAATATTTATTGAATTTTTAAATTTTTTAAAGTAAATTAAAAACTACTCTATTTTAAAGTTTTCTAACTGTAATTAATTTAGGTTTTGATATTTATGGAAAAAACAACTTGGTATGTTAAAATTGATGGTGGAATAGGAAGATGCATTGCAGCAACTGGGGCAATTGAAGAATTTGCTAAAAGAAAATCTGAACAAGGCGACGCAGTCGGAATTGTTACAAGTTACCCTCAAATGTTTGAAGGATTAGAATACGTTGATAGAATTTACACAATCGGAATGCAATATTTGTATGAAGATTATATTTCAAAAGGAGAATTTATTGAACCTGAACCTTACAATAGTTCAAAATATTATAAGGAAGAAAAACACCTTGCACAAGTGTTTAACTTTTTACTTAACGGGGAAGACAAAATGATTCTTCCTAAATTAAATTTAAGTGAAAATGAACTTGCTATGGCTAAAGCATTTATTGAAAATGAAAGAGCAACACACGGAAAGAAAATTGTATTAGTTCAACCTTGGGGATCTACTGGGGGAAGAATGATACAAACTAACGGAGCAAATCCTAACATGCAAATGCAACAAAATCCTAATATGCCAATGCAAGGTAATCCTAATATGCAAATGATGCCAATGCAAATGCAACAAAATCAAGTTTGTGAAAATGGGTGCGGAAGCGGAGCTGTTTCAAACGCACAAAAACCTCAATACAAAGTAATGAATGATGAAACTTTCAGAAGCTTTGGAACTGAATTTGGGGAAGAATTGAACAAAAAATTACTTGCAGCAGGATACCAAACTTACTTAGTTAAATTACCTGAACAAGTTGGATTTAACGGATCAAAAACTTTTAACAAACTTAGTCCAAGGCAAATAATTGCACTAATTCCTTTTGTAGATGGAATTGTTTCATGTGATTCTTTTATTTCACACGCAAGTGCAGCACTTGGAACACCAGTTCCAACAATAGTACTTTGGGCAGGAACTAATGAAAAGAATTTAGGGTATAAGAGTCAGGTTAATTTTGGATCTTGGAAGAAAACAATTTATGAACCAAATAGAATTCCTCATAACCACGAATATTATGTAAATAAGAATAAGGATAGTAATGAGTTCAAGTTGGAATTAATTGATAAGATTATTGAAGAACTAAATGCCAAAAAATAGTAAAGGTGTTTTTTAAAAATACAAAAATCATTTTATTTTTTTGTATGGGTTATTTGTATGGATGAATCTTCATTTAATTCAAATAACAAATTAAATAAGAATGATTCATTCGGAGTCCAATTTAATGAAAATGTGCTCAATTTAATTCATGATGAAGGATTTTTTTCGAATTGTTCTGTTACTTTAAGAGCTCTTTTTTCTTCTGTAAAATTCAATGAAAAAATAATAGTTAATTGGCCAACTCAAGATAAATATAGGAACGAAGATCAAAAAGGAAAGAATTTATTTAATGAATATTTTGAAGAATCAAAAGATTTTATTCCAATGCAATTTTATGCTAATAACAGTTGGTTTGAAAATCTAGCTGGTTACAAGGATTTGGATTTTGAAAAAATAACTCCTTTTATCATGAATTATTTTAATCCCTCTAATTCTGTTCAAAAAAAAATACAAGCGTTAATTAAAAAATATTCAATTATTCCTGAACTAACAATTGCTTTGTATTATAGATGCAAGGATAAATGTACTGAACTTAATCCCGTTGATATTGACTTATACATAAGGATTGTAAATAAATTATTGGAAGAAAATTCTGATTTAAGAGTTCTTGTTCAAACAGATTCGTATTTTATTAGGGATAGGTGTTTAAGGGAGTTTAAAGAGCGGGCTTTTTTTATCGAAGAGTTGCCTGTGACTGATACAAATAAAGGTATGCATAAAATGTCTCCTCAAGAGAGAGGTATATCAAATTTTGAGTTGGGGGAAAATTTTTTGGCAACGGTAATTATTATGTCTCAATGTTCAAAAGTTATTACTTCTACTGGAAATGTTGGTTTATGGATTTATTTGTATAGGGGAAATGGAAAAAATGCTTTGCAATTGTGTTCGAAAAATAAACCTTCTATTGAATCAGATAAAACAAATATTTCTAAAAGTGGAGGGGTTGAGGAAAATTTTGAAGTTATTGGAAAATTTGAACCTTTCAAAGGAAAGTATTTTGTTATAAGAGAGAATTTGAACAAAAATGAATTTGAGCTAATACATGATGCTGGTTTTTTTGGGACCTGCACTGGGACTTTAAAAAAATTAATGGTGAGTTATCCTAGACCATCTTATATTCAACCAAATTGGCCTAAATCTGATAGATGGAGAGATCCTCAACAAAATGGAAAAAACTTGTTTTTGGAATATTTTACTCCTTCATATAATTTTGACCCAATGAAATTGGAAGCACATCGTTTTTTTGAGAATTCAGATGTTTGTAAGGATTTGAATTATTCTATTCTAAATCCTTATATTAAAAATTATTTTAATTTATCTGATGTTGTTAAAAAAATAAAAGAAAGTTTGATTAAAAAATACAATATTGATTTTAGAAATACTCTTGTTTTGTATTATAGGGGTACTGATAAATGGATTGAGGTAACTCCAATTCATATTGATTGTTTTATTGATGCTGCAAAAGAAATTCTTGAAAAACATGATAATTTGAGAGTGCTTGTTCAGACTGATGAAGAGTCTGTTAGGAGTAGATGTTTGAAAGAGTTTGGAAAAAGGGCTTTTTTTATTGAAGAGTTGCCTGTGACTGATACAAATAAAGGTATGCATGAAATGTCTCCTTTAGAGAGAGGTATATCAAATTTTGAGTTTGGTGCAACTTTCTTAGCAGCAACAAGCATTATGTCTGAATGTGAGTATGTTGTTACTTCAACTGGTAATATTGGGGTGTGGATATGTCTTTTTAGAGGAAATGCTAATAATGTTGTTCAAATCCTTCCTCTTCCTCAAACCTATGATTTGAGTGTGGGATTGAGAAAAAGCTTGTATTCAGGCGGGTGGAAAGATCGTAAATGTCTAACTATAAAAAATTTTATTGAATTAACTTAATTTAAATTTTATTTTCAAATAATAAGGTTTTTATATTACAAAGCTTATTTATAATTTGATTTTTGGTTGAATTAAATATGGCTAACGATACTTACGAAGCTCAAGATTGTACTGCTTGCGTTGATTTGTCAAAACGTGACCAATTGAAAAAAACTTTAGCAGGAGTAGCAGTTATTGGAGCAGGATTATTGGGATTAAGTTCTGTTGCAAATGCGGATATAATTTTTAGAGATAGTTCTGGGGAAGAAAAAAGACTTTCTGACCTTGGTGGTAACGGAGTAGATATTTGTCCATTAAGTGTATGTGCGAGTGGAACTATTTGCGCATGCGATGGCGGATGCATAGTTGCTAGTTGTGATGTGTGCGCAGAAGGAACAGTAAGAGGATGTTATTTTTGTCCAACTAATTTCTGTTTCTGTGGTTGTGACAATTATGGTACTAACCAGTTTATGGTGTGTAGTCCTTACAATTATAATACAAGCGCATATTTAACTTTAGATTCATGTTATGGGTGTGTTTGTGCAAAGTATGGTTCTTTTGATTACCTTTCTGTTATGTCTTTTTCTCCATATTCAATGAGCCCTTATTATCTGTCCGCTTATTATTTTTCCATGTATGATAATAATTATTACCCCAATTCTTGTTTATGTGTAAATTTTTATAATAATAATTATAATGCATGTTTGTGTATAGATTCAGGTTATGGTGTTGTTCGTGCAACATATGGTTGTTTTGATTATATTTGTGGTGGGGGTGGAGGAGGAAGTTCAAGTTGTTTTTTAATGTATGAAAATAGTTATTATCCTAATTGTTATTTTTGTGTAAATTTTTATAATGGTGTTTATAACGCTTGTTTGTACATGGATTCATATTATGGGAGTATTTGTGCAAGTTGTGTAAGTACTGCTAGTTGTTTTGTTGCTGCAGGATATGGTGGAATTAATGCAGAAGTGCCTTCTGGTTGCACAATGTGCTTTTGCGGCGGAATACTAGTTTGTTATTTCTAATTTAGTTTTTTTTAAGTTCTGTTTTTTTAAAGTTGAATTATTTTTTTTTATTCACCAAAAGCTTTTTATATAACAAATTAGATTGTAAGTTATAATGGTTGATTCAGTAACTCCTTCTAGTGCGCCTTCCGCTTCAAATACACAACACTTAGAACTCACTCCTCAAGGGGCAATTGTAATTGCTTTAGTGGTAATTCTTATTATTGCAGGTATTTTGTTTCTTTTAACTGGTGGGGGTACTTCTACTGATACAAACACAATTACTCAAGTAGTTTCTGGAAATGATAATAATCAAAATAGTGTTCTTGATAAAAATACTTTAACTCCTAATCAATCTGATGCTAATAAACCTCCTATTCGTCCTGATGTGAATAGACCAAATCCTGGATTTACTGATGCAAATAGACCTGTTCCAGCGCCAATTGATACTAATTACTGTAAAAACACTTCAAATATTAATTTTGGTGGAATTACTGGAATTGCTTCAAATACGAATGATAATACTTCTTCAGTTCAAAATGTTCAATCAAAGCCAAAGTTTGTTTTAATTTATGATGGGAATTTGTTTGTAAAAGCAGTTTCATTAGATGTTAATTTGACAAATCAAGAGCTTGTTGAAGTATTGAAAAATAATAATGTACAAAACTTTGTTAGTGTATATCCTTTGGTTGATTTTTCTAATTATTTAAAAACTAATTCAATTGCTTGTTATAACTCTTTTATGAAGATAGCTTTACTAACTGGGGAAGAAAAACCCATTGAAAAATACTGCAAAAGTCCTGATTCAAATTTCAATAACACAACAGCTAATGGAGTAATAGCAGTTACTACAAACTCTCCTGATATGAACGGATTTGTTGTTCCTGGTGGGGAAAGAGCACCATACTTTTTAATTTTAAACCAAAAGGTTTTGACAACATCTATAAAAAATACTTTTATTGATATGAATGCTTCAAGATCAATTGAGACTGATACTGCCCTTGCTGCTAAAGTTAGTGATGAAATTAAGAAAACTGGGGCGAGTACTATTGTTGTTGCTGGGGTTTCTACAATCTTTGAAACTGAACTTAAGCGTAATGGAATTGCTTGTATAACCAAAGGGACAAAACTATCAGATTTGTTTAAGTGAAGTTTGCGAGTTCTTGATCTTTAAACCCTACTAAAAAAGAGTGGTTTAAAATTTGGTTGTTTAATGAAAGTTATTAGTGAAAGTGAAAAGTTTTTTGGGTGAAATTTATGGATCAAAACAGAATGCAACCAGATATTAGTGCTGAAGAAAGAGCATTAATGCAAAAGAGAATGATGCAAAAGGATAATATGGGTGTAGATGGGTTGAAGATTGAAAATGGGAAGATAATTAAAGAACTTGATAATGATGAACTTGAAATGATGAAAATAAGATTAAAAGAAAGAATAGAAATGATGACTAGGGAAATAACCAATAAGGAAAGAGAAATAGTTGATGCAAAGGAAAGAATAAAACTTTACAAGGAAAAGGAAATTGAACTAAATGCAATAATTGAGAAAGCTAAAAAATTGAAGTAAATTCTTTATATGTTGGACAAATTTTCAAAGCACATCTTTTTATTTTAAAGAAACATTAATCACTTATGCCTACAAGATTCAATCCCTCAACTATTCATCCTGAAAAGCGTATTTCAATGCAAAGAGCATTTAGTGGTGGATTTCATAAAACTGTCCCTGCAGTTGCACTGCACGTTGGGATAGAAACAAAACTTGCTCGCGCTTACTTGAAATATTTAATTAGAACCAAACAATTGCCTAAAGGAAATACTTTTTTAAAAACTCAAGTGAAGAAAAACTAATTTTTATATTAAAAAGCAACCCTCTTAATTCTTACTAAATAGAAAATAGTGTATGATTACACATGCTACTTTTGGTGCTGGATGCTTTTGGCAAGTGGAAGAAAGGTTTAGAGTAGTTAAGAGAATAAACTACACTAAAGTAGGTTTTATGGGTGGAAAGTTAAAAGATCCGACTTATGAAGAGGTTTGTGAAGGGAACACGGGCCATGTGGAAGTAGTTGAAGTGACTTTTGATACTGACAGGGTTAAGTATGAGGATTTACTTGAAGTGTTTTGGAGAATACACGATCCGACTTTAGTAGATCGACAAGGGGAAAATGTTGGTTCTCAATACAAATCAATTATTTATTATTATTCTGAAGATCAAAAGAAAAAAGCGTTTCTTTCAAAAGACAAATTAATGAAAAGCAAAAAATACAAAGATGAAATTGTTACTGAGATAAGAAAAGCTACTGAATTTTTCCCTGCTTCTGAGATGCATCAAAAATATTTAATGAAAAAACAGCAAAAATTGATTTTGGATGAAAAGAGTGTTTCTGCTGAACCTATGTTGAATGTTAAAAGTGATTCAACTGTAGAAAAAAACATTTGAATAAAGTAAGCTTGAAAAATGTAATTTTAACAAAATTTGTTCTTTTTTTGTCTTTGAATGGGCTTTTTATACTCCTTGTATGCAATAATTAGTATTAGACAATTCAAAAAATTGTTTAGTATTAAAAATGGTGAAAATAAAATGGTTGACGAAAAAGATAGTTTTGGTAGAGAAATGCACAAAGCAACATGCGCAGACTGTGGAAAAGAAACAGAAGTTCCTTTCAAGCCTGATGCATCAAGACCAGTGTATTGTAGAGATTGTTACCAAAAACACAAAAAACCAAGAAGCAACTACTAAACAAGTTGATTTTTTGAAAAGGTAAAGTCTAATTCTTTTTTTTATTTTTTTTAATTTTTTTCCTTCTGATAAGAATAGTTAATTATCTTCTTAGAGGGTTCTTTTTGTTTTTTAAAGAGTTTTCTATTCCTTCTCTTAATTCATCCCTTCCATTTGGGATATCATTCTTTTCACTTATACTGAATCCTTCTTTCTCTAAATCTTCAAGTTTTAAGTAATCATCAGAATGCATTAAAATTTTCTGCTTTGGTAATTTGTCTCTTAATCTTCTCACAAATCCTGGGCCGGTTGGTTGGTCTTTAGGCATGTGGATATCAGATACAACTAAAGCAAATGGTTTTTTTTGAAGTTCTCTAAGGGATTTTATTCTATCTGTAAATACTGCCTTTTGTAAAGAAGTTTTGGCTAATTCTCTTTTTTTGGATAATATTTCCATTAAACGATTAATTGCCCTTAATCTTAACTGAATTTTCCTATTAGCTTGTTCGGGATTATATGCAGTTCTTTTTTGAAGTCCTAATCTTTTTGATACCCTTTGTGCATGCGCATGAACCTCTGGATCATCATCAACAAAAAGAACTTTTTGTTGGGGTCTTTTCAATTTTAATCGAATAGGGTTCATAGGTAATTGTAACGTATTTCTTAAATTTAAATGCTATGTTTTATTTTTCAAACAAAGGTATTTTATTTTAAAGAATAGTTGATTTGTTATGAAACAATTAACTCCTGAACAAATTCTTGTATTAAAACAAAAAGGGACTGAAGCTCCTTTTAGTGGGGAACTACTACATAATACTAAAAAAGGGGATTATAAGTGCGCAAATTGTGGAGCAATTTTATTTGATTCAAAAGCAAAGTTTGATTCAGGCACGGGTTGGCCTAGTTTTGATAATGCGAAAAATGTGGAACTGGTTGAGGATAATAATAATTTTATGAAAAGAATTGAAGTAAAGTGTAAAAAGTGTGGTTCTCACTTAGGGCACTTATTTAATGATGGGATTACAAAAACCAAAAAAAGGTATTGTATTAATTCTTGTGCTTTGGATTTTAAAGAAGTGAAGAAATGACTATTACGTCGGCAATTTAGTTGCAAATTGTTTTTAAATGATTAAATCAAATGTTAATAATGTTTTCAAATAATTTAACTCGAAAGATTGCTTTTTATTACTTTTCTTACTTATCTTACTTGGTGGTTTTTGTGGGTTTAATTGATATTAAGAGTGCAACTATTACAGATAAGGGGCAAATATCTATTTCTAAAAGTCTTCGTGGGAAGAAAGGTTTTAGTGAAGGATCTAAAATTGCTATTTTGAATTTTGATGATCATATTGAAATAAGGAAAATGGATGAGATAGAAGAAAAATTTGGGGCTTCTTTTGCTAGTGAGAAATCTTTAGGAAAAATTTGGAATTTGAAAGAAGAGGATAAACGATGGAAGAATTTGTAAAAGGGGACATTGTAGTTTTACCTTTTCCCTTCACTGATTTATCTTCAACAAAAAAACGTCCTGCTTTAGTTATTGCTACTTTACAAGGTGATGATTTAATTGTAGTTCAAATAACTGGACAAGTAATTTTTGATTCTTATGTTATTGAATTGAAGGATGGAGATATTCTTGATGGAAAATTAGATGGGGTAAGTTATATTAGAACTAATAAATTATTCACTGCTGATAAATCAATTATTCAATATAAAATTGGGGCTTTGATTAATGAAAAAATGAGTGAAGTAGAAAATAAAATAATTGATATAATAAAAGAAAAATGAATATTTTTTACTACTCAAGTGAAGCTTTATATATTTGGGTAGCAGAACTCTGTTATGCAAATGAAACGCAGAGTTATGGTTGCTAAACCTAAAGTGTCTAAAGGTAGGGTTATCTCTAAATCCAAGGTTATTTCTGCTTTAAAATTAGAGGCGGATCGATTGAAAAATACTTTTGCTAATTTAAGAGCTAAAGGGGTTCCTCAAGAAAAAATTAATATGTTAATTCAGTTAAAGAAAAAGGCGAATGAGTTGTCAATGCAAGCAGATTCTTTAGCTAGAAAAAACGATCCAAACGCAAGAGTGGTTAATGCTAAAGCTGCAAAAGCTTTAGAATTTTTTTATGAGAATTTGTTACGTTTCACTAAGTGATTGAGTTTATGAAATCTTAAGGGTTAAAACATAAATTCATTATAGATGACAGATTAAGTAATATTCAAACAGGATTAAATGCGGGGTGTATATCTGCATTTGTTTATTTTTCAAAAACCAAAGAGTCAGGCGATTATGAAAAAATTTTTAAATTGAAAAAACAAAATTATGCGTTCCTTGAATTTTAAGCATTTTGGGGTTTTGATTTTTTTAATAGCAAAGTATTTTATTGACTAAAATCATTTATTGGAGTGAAATGGATTATAATAAAATGTTTAAATTAATTGTTGCAATAGTTGCTTGTGAAATAACTGGGGCAATTGGCTCTATCTTTACTATTCCAAATATTCCAACTTGGTATGCTAATTTAGCTAAACCTTTTTTCTCTCCGCCTAATTGGGTGTTTGGCCCTGTTTGGACATTATTATTTTTACTAATGGGTGTTGCTTTCTACATAATTTGGGAAAATAAGGATAAGAAACTTTTAAAGAAAAGAAATTTTGCAATAAATTGGTTTGGAATTCAATTTGCATTTAATATATTGTGGTCTTATTTGTTCTTTGGATTAAGAAATCCTTTTTTAGGATTTGTTGGTATAATTTTCTTATGGCTTTCTATAGTTGCAACAATAATTTACTTTTATAAAATTGATAAAAAAGCAGCTTACTTACTTGTTCCATATTTATTGTGGGTAAGTTTTGCTTCATTGCTAAATTATTTTGTAATGATTCTTAATTGATTATTAGTGGTAGGGTAAGAATAGCTTTTAAATTTTAAGTAAGGAGTATTTCTTTATGTCTACTGATTATACTAAAATTGAACGTTTGTTAGTTGAGAGACTCTCTGTTGCGCATTCAAAAAAAGCTGGCATTAGGGCAAAATTCTTTGAAAAAGAATTTGCTTTTTTTAAGAAACATATTAAAGGAAAAAATGTCTTTGTTGCTGGATCTGGACTTGGTCATGATGCGTTTGAATTGGCTAAATATAATAACAGTGTTATTGGGGTAGAAAAGTTACAAGTTTTGGTTAATTATGCTAATAAGAAAAAATTACCAAATGTTGAATTTATTTGCTCTGATTTTTTAAAAAATGATTTTGGGCATTTTGATGTGACAGTGCTTAATATGGGTACAATTGGGAACTTTGATGATAAGGTAACTGTAATCAATTCTCTGCTAGAAAAAGCAAATAAGGTTTATTTGGATTTTTACATACCTAGTTGTTTTGAAGAACGAATCCAAATGTATGAAGAAGAAGGATGGGTGAATGTTAAAGAAAAAGATAGTGTTATTTTGAATTCTGAAGGACTTGAATCTAAATCCATAACTAGAAAGGAGATGGAAAAAATACTTCTTTTGATTGGAGTAGTTGGACGATTTTATAGATTGAATGAATTTACAATGATGGTAGAAATTGAGAAAAAATTAATTAAGTAAAGCTTTTTATTGTAAGGGTGCGTTAACTTAGTTATGCCTACTTCAAAAATGGTTTCTAATTTAAAAAAAAGAAGAGTTTCTGTTATTAAAAAAAGGGTTTTGAAAGCTCCTGCTTTTGCGGGTCCAACTAAAGTTGAAAGAGCTGTTTTTGCTCCTGGAAAGTATCCTGGAAAAATAGAAATCACTCAAGGATTTGGAGTACTTGCTTCATTGAGTTTTCAAATGGGTGAAAAATTAAAGGAGCGTCCAGTTGAAGTTAGAAATAGAGATATTTACGTTGATGCTAAAAATCTTGATGCTTTAAGGGTAGGGACACAATACCGTCACCAAGGACTTGCAACACAACTAATGACTGAATTGATTAATTATGCAAAGAAACAAAATGTGGGAAACATTTATCTTCGGGTGAATAAACACAATCTTGAAGCTGTTGGGTTATATAATAAATTAGGGTTTAAGGTTGTAAGGGAAATGAATTCAAGCGAGCAATTAATGGCATTTTATAGAATTTGAATAAAGGGTGTAAAATTGGTTGTATTTTCTCCAAACTCAAGAATACAAGCTTTAACTCGTGAACAATTGCTCGCAATAACTGATTTGTTTAAAATGAACAAAAGAAATTCAAAATTCTTTGAATCCCTTTCTAAATTAACTGAGCTCTCATTAAGAACTTCTTATGCTGATTTAAGTGCACAAAAAACAAGTCAAAGTAAGGAAGGGGCCCGAATAAGGGGAATGGCTTCAAAGGATCAAATATTTGTTGATCACTCTGTTGTGGCTACTAGGGCTAATAGAGTAAATACTCGTGCGGTTATTGGACATGAATCAATTCATATGCTTGGGGAAAGACAAATGGGTTCAGTTGGTAATAATGAATTATTAACAGCAAATGCGGTTGGCGAATATTTATTAAAATTAGGTGAAATTGATGGAATTGGATTACATTCAATTAATATCACAGGGAGAACTCAAAAATTAATTGAAGAAGCTCTTGAGGTTGGAAAATATAATTCTGTTCTTAATAAAAATAATTGGAACTTTCGTCATGCGGAATATAATCCTTCAGTAGGGGGAAACTCTTTTTCAGAGCTTGGGAGAATTTTAGGAAATCTTGCATTAAAAATTGAAAGTGAAATAAAAGTTCCTGGAATTGGATTATTTATTATTCGAGACGTTTCAAAAGGGGAAGAAATACAAGCGACTCTTAATAAGGCAAGGGCAGGGGAATTTAATAGAGAGTTAGTTAGTTGGCTTGGAAGACATCCTTCGGTTCGTGCACACATCCTTAGAATAGCTCACCCTAAAACGTTTGTTCAATTTGCAAAATATATTAGGCCCAAAGCAACAAAAAAAACCAATCCTGTAAAACCAAGAAAAAAGAAAGTAATAATTAAAATATTTAAAAGTTAATTTTGAGTTGAATTTTTATGAAACGAGTTGGGCCATTAAGGGTAAAAGTGTTTGAAGCGGGTGCTGGTAAAGTTCCTAAAGGAGTTGTAAATCAAGCACTTAGGGCAAAAGAAAAGAGAATGGGGAGAACTTTTTTTGCTTCTGATTTTAATTTTAGGAAGGAAGAAACGCTTAGATGGTTTGGATTGAAAATGCTTCCAAGCAACTTGCGAATGGTTGAAGAGTGTTCACTTAAGGAACTAAAAATGCTTCCTGCTGAAAGTATGGATATTGTGTTTGAAAGTTTTTTTGTAAATAAATTAGTTTGGAGTGATCCAGCAAAGGGAGCTGATTTTAGTAAAGCAATGGAATATTTTGCGCAAGCAAAAAAAGTGCTAAAGCCAAGAGGAAGAATGATTTTAATCCAACCAATTGGTTCAATTGATGTAATTAGTGCTATGGCAAAAGATAGTGGATTTAGAGTTTTTGTAAAAGTACTTTCTGGAAAACAAGCATTAAACTCTCCCGCGGAGTATATTGCTAAGAGAGCAACTCAAAAAGGAAGAGAGGAGTTATTTAGTCAAGATCTTGTTAATAATCCAACTTCTTATTCATCTGCATTAAGTACTGCAAAAAAGTATGGGTTAAGGGAACTCTCGGATATACATTTACCTGTGGCAATAATACTTAGAAAATAATTTATTTTTTTAATTCAGCTGCATCAAAGTCAATTACATGCACTCTTGGTTTGCTATTAACCATTTCTACTACATAATTACTTTTGTGTAGGTGTTGGTGATTTATTTTTAACAAATCAAGTCCTTTTTCAATTGCTTTTGTTTGATCTAAAATAGAATTGTACTCTTCATCATTCAAAGGATGTTTTCTTTGAAATACTGATAATGATTGACCTTTAATTACTCCCGTACTTACTCTTAATGTTCCATCACGGTTTCTAAAAATTCTATACTCGCCATTCTTTTTTAGAATTGGTTCAATTGGATTGTGTTTGAGTCCTACTTTTCTCCAATCAAATTCAAATGCGTTAATCCATAAATCTACTGAAGATGGAAGAATTCCAATTACACCAAAAATCTTTTTGCCTGATTCTATAAAGTGGCTATGTCTTCCACCTCTAATAATGGCTTTGTCAAATAATTTTCCACCTAAAAGAACTGTACTTGAACCATCCTTATCCATGCCCTTTCTAACTATACTTCTTTTTGGATCCTTAAAATTTTTGTTTTCACTCAAATTGTGATATAATTCAAATTCTCTTTCTTTATACATTGAAAGGGCTTTGTTGCAATTTTTTCTTGTTACTAAATCTCCTCTACTTTTTCTTGCTTTTAGATAGGGTATACATTCTGGCTCACGACACATTCCCATCATTTCAATAGCTCTTGCTTTTACAAAAGGATTTTTAGAGTACATTAAGGTGTTCAAAAGTGGCAAATCTTTTCTTGTTCCAAAAGTTCCAATTAAGTAAATTCCTTCACTTGCTGCTATAGTGTTTTTGCTCTTCACAAGCTTTCGTCCAAGAGTGGCAGCTTCAACTCCTCCTTTATCGCAAACCATTCTTAATGCGTTTGCTCTCTCTACTTTATTTCCTGAAAGCATTTGCTTCACTAAGGGTTTAATAGTTTGTGAAGAATTTGATACAACTTTTTTTAAGCGAGTACTTAATTTTAAGTTGCCTCTATTTTGGTTCATGAGAATATTATATTAAAAGAAGTATAAAAGAGTTTTATCGGACCTTCATTCTTTGTCTTCTTAAATAATCTCTATTTTCTTGGATTTGGCCTTCAAGCCTTCTTACTTCATTCTCATTAGTTTTGGCTCGGTTCTTTATTATTTGTACTAAAGGATTACTTAATTTTGGTTGAGCAGCTCTTTTTGCGTGTAATATTGCTGATTCTTTGTGGAGTTGTTTTTCACTCAAATCCGCACTAATTTTTCTTAATATTTCCTTTCTTTCTGGTGATAATCTAAGTTTGTCTAATTTGCTAAGTTTTACTGATGTTAATCTAAAACCTTTCTTTATCAATTTTGGTATAGGCATATGTTAAGTATGGTTATTATAGTATATAAATGTTTTTTTTAAAAAAAAGTTTTTTTAAAATCAAAGAAAGAAAGTTTACTTTTTCTGATTTACTACTCTAAAACCATAGTTAATTCCGTCAATGAGTTTGATTTCAGCAATATCTTTGTAAGGGATAAATAGGGGGATACATGTTTCGCCTGTATTTTTGTTATACTCTTCAAAAAACTTTTTCATGAAAGCTTGGTTGTTTAAAAGTTTTGTAAATGCTTGGCTATAAATTTTTGTGTTGGGGTTGATTTCTCCAAAATCAAGAGTTAGTTCAGGAGCCCATGCGGTAATTACTCTTTTTGATTCTTCTGAAATTCTTCCATCAAATCTTGCTAGTTCTGGAATTGAATTATAATCCACTCTTGCTTTTGATAAAGAGTATTCAAACCCTGCAATTATTGGAACATTTATTCCTGAGTTATATGCGGATCCTTCTAGAGCATATCTATCTTGTGAACCATACTCTGGTCTGTTACATACATAACTTGAAATTTTATTATAATTCAAAATGGTTTGTTCATTTGATTCTAACAAAGTTAATGAAAGTTGTTTTGAGCTAACCGGGTTAGTAAGTACATCAATTATTTGAGTATCTGTTAATTCTGAAGATTTCTTTGAACCGAAAATATGAGTTAATTTATCTTGGTCAACTAGACTTCTAACCATAGATATTTTCATTTGGTATGGGCCGTAAGATTTTGCTCCCCCAATGCCTTCCCACATTTTACTTAAAAGTTTTCTAACTCCAGTACTTCCTCTTCCACTTTCTTCAAACTTTATAAATTCAAGTAAATTGTTGTAATAATCTTCTCTTGTAATAACTTTTGAAAGATCTACACTACAGCTTCTATTTACTCCCTCAGGTGTTTTAATTGAAAGGATTTCAATTGGAGTGAATTGACTTAATAGGTTTTCTTGTGAAAGTACTCTAATTTCATTTGAATAAAGGTCAGAAAATAATAATTCTCCTTTTGTTGATTTACCAATGTAAATTACTACGTGAGTGTAAAGAACTTTTTTTCCAGTTGAATCAAGTTTGTCATTATATTCGCTAATGGGGTTGTGTACTCCAACTATCATTCCCTCTTTTAATTTTCCATTTGTTACTAAATCAGTAAGTGATTCGTTTTGAATTAAGTAAGTATCTAGTGTTGTTTTGTATCTTAAGTCCCAAGAGTCAGCTGAAGGGTAGCAATCTCCAAAAAGTTGTTGAGCGGCTAATCTAATGTATCTTGCACAATAAAATGGATTTACCTCTTTTTCAGAAAAAACAGGAATACTTATTGGAACAGTTGTTGAGTCTTTTACAACTGAAATTTTAACATATTCAGTAGGTTGTTCTTTAGGCAAAAGGTATTTTATTATTGGGTACTCTGATTGTATTGCTGGTTGAATATCCTTTGAAATGGCTACATTTACAAGGTTAGCATTAAGTAGTTTTATATAATAAATTACGGAGTGGCCTTCTTGGGCACTATTTATTGGTTGGTCTGTTGCTAAAACAAAACTAGCTGTGCTTAAGGTAATTCCTATAGTAAAAAGAAGAATAATTGCAAAAATAAGATTTTGTTTCATTAACAATTAGTACTATTTTGGACTATAAAAGATTTTTGATTACTAAAAATTATACTAAATGGTTTTGAGGGGATTTAAAAAAGAAATTTTTTTCTATAAAACATTATTAAACTTGTTCGTACATTTAGATTAGTATGCCTGCAAAATTAATTGGAGCTCTAGTTGAGAAATTTAAACATCCTTTTGAGCGAAAAGGGTATGTTAGAAAATTACTATATCAAAAACCACTGGGGCGAGTTACACGTTTACGTCAAGTATTTACTACTCCTAATGCTAAAGTAGGGAGAATAGAAATTTATCAAGGGCCTAAAGTAATTGGCACTTTATCTTTTAGAATGGGAAAAGACATTCGTTCAAGACCAAAAGAAATTCGAGCTAAAGATGTTTACGTTGATATTGGGGAAGATAATGCGGTAGCAGTATCTGGAAAGAAAAGGGGAAGTAGAATTGGGGTTCAATTACTTACTGAACTTATGCATTATACAAAAAAAGAAACTGGCGGAGATATTTACTTGCGTATAGAGTTGTATAATCATAAAGCGCAAAAATTTTATGATTTACTCGGATTTAAGCCAATAAGATTGGTTGACGGGTGTATGTTAATGGTCAAAAAATTAGATTAATTAAATCATTTTTTTATATTACACTTACTTTTTAGGTAAATTTATTAATTCCAAATTCATTATTTTTAATAATTAATGAAAAAAGGTTGTTATTATGAATCCTATTAAACCTCATACAAAAAAATCAAATATGTTATATAATTCTGAAAGGATACATTTGATTGGTGGGCTTAGGAGAATTCAAACAAAAGTTACTCCTGGATTAATTGAACTTGTTAAAAAGTTTCCTGGGAAAGATGAGAAAACTTTGAAGGGTATTGCAAATTTTGTTTTTGAACAAACTCCTGTAAGGGAAGTTGTTCGTTCTAAAGGGGATAAATTCTCAAGGACCTCGGAACAAATACTAAAAGCAAAAGAGGTGGATTTGCTTCATTGTTATGATAGAAGTCATGCTCTTCTTGGGATTTTGAATGCAAAAAGAGTTCCTGCGTGGCTTGTGGTGTCAATTGACTTTAGAGGATTTGCACATACTTATGTTGAGGCATTAATTGGGAAAGATATTCAAACTATTGCTTTTAGGACTTACCAAACTCCTTTGGTTGAAAAAGGGAAAGTTGAGGAAACAATCGATCACGCTCCTACTGAAGTATTTATTAGGGGTGGAGATCTTGGAAACTTAGGTGTTCATAACCAGGATACTTTGAAAAGATTTGTTGATGATGTGTTTAATGGGAAAAAATTGGGTACAATAAAAGTAAATTAAAATAACTCTATTACCTGGACATAAAAAACTTTTGTTTTTTGGTCCAGCAAACCTTCGGTTTGCTAGGACACTTTTTAAAATTCTAAAAGGGGATTTTTATTCTCCTTTTAGTTTTTTGCTCGAAAGTTTTCCCAGTCCTCTTTTAGCATTCCATACATATTCTTATCAAAGAACATATTATTTGCCCTTGAACGCAATGCAAGTTTTTGCATTCCCTCAAAAACAAAACCAACTTTTTTTATGGTTGCGTTTGAAGCAATGTTTTCTTTTGCAGCGAATATGTTGATCCTTCGTAGGTTAAGGTCAGTGAAAGCAAATTCAATTGCCCTATTCAGCGCTTGGGTCATTAAACCTTTGCGCCAAAAATCTTTATTCAACCAATAACCTATTTCGGTAGTGCCTTCAAATTGATTTACATCCTTTAAATCAATGACACCAATGGGTGCGTCAAGAGGAGTAGTCTAAGCTAGACAGCTTTCTTGCTTTAGAGTTATAGCTAAGGGATATCCTTCTCTATTCTCCTTATCTTGCATTAAATTCATTTTCTTAATGAATTCTTTTGCATCGACTACATTATACGGGTGAGGAACTCTTGCAAGATACTGGGACACTTCAATAGGGGCCAGCCCTTGGGCTAGGTATATTGCATCCGTTTCTTGTAATTCCCTCAGAACTAGTTGTTCTGTTTCTAATCTTACTTTATGAACTTTTACCACCTCCTGTGGTAAAGAACACGCAGTTTATTTTATTTATAAAGACTCACTTAAACATAATGTAACAATTTGTGTAATTTAAAGTAAAGGTTTTTATTTAACTGAAGAGTTACTTAGTTATGAAACGAGTTGGACCTAAAAGAGTTTCTTTGCTTGAAGTTGGGTCCGGGATTAATCCTTATGGGATTGTGAGTCAAGCGAGAAGGGCTGAGAAGAAAAGAATTGGAAGAAAATTTATTGGTTCTGATACTCACTTAAATCTTACCCAAGCGCTTAGAGCTTTTGGATTACGCGAACTTCCAAAAAATGCTAAAGTTCTAAAAGAATGTTCAATTAAAACTCTAAAAGCTCAACCGAATAAAAGTTTGGATATTGTTTTTGGGAGCTTTTTTTTGAACGGGGTTGTTACTGAAAGTAAATCTAAAGTTGATAGTGTAAAAAGTTATAAAGAATTTTTTGGAAATGCAAAAAGAGTGCTAAAACCAAATGGAAGATTAATTCTTGTGATGCATTGGATTGAAGCGCTTAATTATGTTGAGGGGGCAAAAGTATTTGGGTTTTCTTCACATTTACTTCCTGTGAGCGAAAAAATGGTTGAAAATTCAACTTCTGAGTGGATACAAGGTATGAGCACAAAAAATGGAAGGGAGCGATTATTAAAACACAATGAAAATAATCATGATACATCCTTTGTTCAAAAATCTCAGAATTTTGCTTTGAATAAAGGTTTATCTGCTGATGAAGCGGCAAAACCAATGATTGTTATTATGAGGAAATTAAAAGGGTAAGTTGGTATTTTATGCAAAAGAGAATTGGGCCAAAAAGAGTTAGCGTTTTTGAATTAGGTGCGGGCGAAGTTGCTTTTAGTGCTTTAGGTCAAGCTTTGCGAAAGAAAAGAGTGGGGAGGCAATTTATTGCAACTGATATTGCACTTAGAAAAGAGGAAACTTTGAGACAAAGAGGGTTAAGAGAAGCACCAACTAATTTGAAACTTATAAAAAATTGTTCTATGAAAGAACTAAAAAAACTCCCTAATTTAAGTCAAGACATTGTTTTTGAAAGTTACTTTTTGAATAATTATATTGGGCTTGCTGCAAGAAGTGGGGCGGATGCTACAAAACTATTTACTAAATTTTTAAAAGAAGTGAAAAGAGTACTTAAGCCAAATGGGAGGCTTGTGATAATTCAAAATGTTCCATTAGCGCAGGTAATGCTTAGTGATGCAAAAAAACTTAATTTTAAAGGACACATTGTTAGTTTAACTGAAAAACAATTAACTGAATCAATGTCTGAAGCAATTCAAAAAAGATCAACTTTGCAAAAGAGACAAGAAATATTTGATATGGATGTTTTGCAAGACATTAGACTTTACGAACGTTCAGAGGAAAATGCTAAAAAATTTGGGTTAAAAGATTTGGCGGATGTTAGATTACCTTGTGCATTGATTTTGAGAAAATAATTATCTAATCCTTCTAATTGCAAGAGCTCTTTTTGCTTTCCATTTTCCACCCATTATACTTGGTGCTGGATTGTTTCTTTTTTTAAGAATTTTTTCCATATCAAAAGTTGTTGGGCTCTTATTTTTGACTGTCCATCCTCTTCTACTCAAAAATCTTGCAAAACCTTTGTGTGTTCGAACTTTTTGAAGAGTTACACCTTTTGAAAATAAGTGTTTTTCAACGCAGTGCATTAAAAAATCAAGTTCCATTGCGGCTTGTTTTGAGCCATTTTTTGAAGGATTTGTTGCAAGCAAATTATCAACACGGCAATCAGTAGGACTATAAAAATAATGGAAAGTCCATGCAGGGGTGTTTTTTATTAAAAGTTTTACATCGCAAAAACCCATTGATTCTTTAGTGGGTTTTTTTATTTCAATGAATTTTGCACTATAATCTTTAAAAGTGTAAATGGTAGTTTTTCCTTTTGTTGAAATATTAATTGGCAAAAAAACACTTCCTTACTAATATTACTCGTTTGGGGTAAAAAAACTTATTGGTAAGTTATTTTTTTTAAAAAGTGAATGTTTTTATTTCCAAGAAGAGTTAGTTTGTTTATGAAAAGAGTTGGGCCTAAAAGAGTTAAATTGTTTGAAGCAGGTGCAGGGGATACTGCAATGGGTGCATTAGGGCAAGCCATTAAGGCACAAAAGAAAAGAGTGGGTAGGGAATTTATTGCTTCGGATATTGCTTTAAGAAAAGAGGAAACTTTGAGGCAAAGAGGGTTAAGAGAATCACCAACTAATTTGAAATTAATTAAAGAGTGTTCTATTAAGGAACTTGCAAAACTTCCTGCTAATAGTAAGGACATTGTTTTTGATAGTTTCTTTATTTGGAGCCACTCTGATGGTAAACCTAATTTGGTAAGAGCCAAAGCGGTTCATGATTACTTAAGTCAAGCCATGAGGGTAATTAAGCCGGGTGGGAGAATAATTACTATTCAAGGGTATTCAACAATACAAGTGATTAAGCCAGTGGCTAATGCTTTAGGGCTCAAAACTCATTTAGTGAAATTGACTAATGAACAACTAGCTAACTCTTCTGCAGAGTGGATTAATTTAAGATCAACTGAAAAAGGAAGAGAAGAAATTTTGATGACTAATATTGTTCGAAATAATGTTACTTTGAGTGATATGCAGGAGTTTGCAAGAAAAGAAGGATTGAAAAGTGTGGGGGATGCTAGTTATCCTTACGCATTGATATTGAGAAAGTAAACTTCATTTGTTGGACATAATAACTATTTTGTTTAAACTGATTTAAAATATTTTTGGACTTTGTTAATAAAGATTTCTTTTAATGATTTAGTATGGATATAAAGAAAGCAACCATTAATGATCTTGAGAAAATACTTTCTTTTATTAATACTCAAACCCAAGTTCTATTAACTCAAAAGTTTGACTTTCAGGAATTGAATAACTTGCCTGGTAGAAAACAAATCATGGATAAAATTAGTAATGATGAGGAATTTATTGCACTTCATAGTGATAAGGTAATTGGGATAATTACGCTCTCAAACCAAAACTTCTACTACTCTGGGGTTAAGTGGGAAACTGAAGATAGTTCTCCAATTTACATTGATTGGCTGATAGTTGATTTTACTTTGGATGGAAAGAAAATAGAGCATGAACTTTTAATGTTTGCACAAGGCATGGCTCAAAAGAAAGGTTCCAAAAGCATGCGTTTGAACGTGTACTCAACTGGGCCTATGAAACCTTCATTTTATTATGAATTGGGCTACAAACCAGTTGATGAAATTGTTCTTGAAAGGTTAAAGATTATTTGTTACGAGAAGAAATTGTAAGATACAGTTTGAAGTTAAGTTTTTTCTCAAAGTGAAGCTTTTTATTTTTGAGAATAAGTAAATTAGTATGAAAAAAATTATTGGTGCGCTTTGTGTCTTAGCAGGGGTGCAGTTTCTTTTAGTAATGCTTTACTTGGAATCAATTGTCCCTGGGTTTGATAGGGCAATTAATTTTATTAGTGATCTTGGGGTCGGAAGCACTGCGCCAATATTCAATTCCTCAATTTTTATTGCAGGGGTAGTTTCAATTATAGTTGCGTTATATTTGTTTTTCTTCTTGAAGAAAAGAGCTCTTTCAATTATTTTGATTTTAGCTGGATTGAGTGTGGCTCTTGTAGGAGTATTTCCTGAAAACATTTACCCTACTCATTTACAAGTGTCTTTCTTAGCTTTTCTCTTTGGGGGGATAATTGCGCTTGTTTCTTCTTTTTATTCAAAAAAGCCTTGGAATCGTATTTTCTCAGTATTAGGGGTGATTTCTTTGCTTACACTTGTGACTAATTTAATTCTTTGGTATGGATTTGGGACAATCCTTCCTTTAGGAGCAGGGGTAATTGAAAGGTTAATTGTGTATCCCTTTATTTTGTGGGGAATACTATTTGGGGTTTATTTAATTGTTGAAAAAGAAAAATAAACTTTAATTCTTGGACACTTTTCAAGTTTAACTAAAATTTAGGTTAAAGTTATTTCTTTCTTAAACAATATGCAATAACTTCTTCTTTTGATGGGCCTACTTTTTTTCCTTGAGGGGTAATAGTGTTAAACTCAATAGGAGTCTTTTTTTCCCAAATTATTTCAAAACCAGCTTTCTCAAAATCAATTGGTTTTACTTTGGCAATCTTTTCTATGTTCAAAATCAAATGCCCTCCCTTGCTTAAAATTGAGTGGATCTCCTGCAATGCTTTTTTAGGGTTTGGGGCGTGAGTAAAACCTAATGAAGAGAATACAATGTTAACACTTTCTTTAGTAATGCTTTTTTTTAGGGCAGAGAGTTTCTCCATGTGTGCTACATGCCAATCAATTTTTTTGTAATTAGAATGTTTCATCCAACCTTTTGATATTGTAAGGCCTAGAGCTGAGAAATGCGCTGAAGGAATTGCTTTTTGGAGCTCTGAAATAGTTTTGCCGCTCCCACACCCAATTTCAAGCACTCTTCCATTTGGTGCATGTTCTCTTACAAATTTCTCCAAATCCACTCCAAGAGCTAAATTGGTTTGCTTAAGGGTTGCACTAAAGGATGCGTTCCACCAAACTGATTTTCTTTGAGTATCACTTAAACGTCCTCGGGTTAATTCTCTTGCAAGGTTTCTACGCTCCATTGCTTTTTTTTCTTGAAATCTAAACTCTGAATTAATTAATGCTCTGTCACTAGGTGTTCCCCAAATATAGCTTTTTTTAGTTTCCTCTTTTCCAAAAGCTGATTTGAATAAGTTGCGAGCTTTATACAAAAGTGAAGTAGAAGCTTTTTTTGGAATCATAATAAGATAATAGAGTTTGTTGAATAAAAATATATTGCAATAAATTAAAGAGAACTTTATTTTTTAGCGTCCTAATAGTACTCGCTTAGTATTTTACACGCTTCATGTCTGTTAGTTACTTTTACTTGTTTTAGTTCTCTGTGTTTTTTCACTAATTTCTTATATATTCCTTTTGTTCCAATGGTTGCAATATCTCTTAGGAATTTGCTTGAGTTAGCAGTTGAAATGGCTTTTTTTAGAGTGATTTTTTTAGCGTTGCCTAAGGTTAACTTTTCATGTGGTTCAAACAAAGGGCAAGTGTAAATAGAACCATCTCGGTGAACATAAATTTCCGGAGAGAGGTACTTTTTTGCCCAATAAGAGAAACAATTAAGGTTGGAGCAATATTCTTCCAAGGGTTTCTCTTCAAAATGCTCTTTTAAATAATTCCTTGCTCTCCCAAACGCTTGTACTGGTTCGGTTTTGATTAAATCATCATCGATATCCTCTTTGAAAGTTTTTTTGTAAAGGAGCTTAAACTCTTTCAAAGTATCATTGTAAAGGGAAGTAGTGTAATAGTGGCTTACTAAGAGTTTGGCTTCGTTTTCTTTGAAAACTTTTTTAAAAGCCTTTACTCCATTAATCACGTTTTTTAGAGGGACTTTGTGTTGTTGCATTCCTACACTAAGGATAAAGGTAGGGGTAACATAATTGGTTTTTGTCCACCCTAAGTTTTTTAATTTATTTAAAATAGTTACAGCTCTTTTTATGCTAGTAAACTTTTCACAATTTGTATTAATCTTATGTGCATCCATTTTAGGATTCATCTTCAACATAACTCCTAGAAAATCTAAATCATCCGTAATTTCCCCAGTGAAGTTAGTGTAGTAAATAAACATTCCTTGTTCCTTGGCTTGCTTCAAAAGATTTAGAATAAGTTTTTTTGGCAATTGCTCGCACTCGCTTTTTTTGTTTGAAGAAGAAATTCCACACCCGGGGCAAGTACCTAAAGAGCAGTAATTATTTCCTTGTATTGCAATTGAGATTGGTCGGTAAAAATCAGTTTTTTTGTAAATTTTTTTGTGAGTATTTAGAATAAGTTCTTCTAAATTAACTTTTGCAAAAACTCTTTTTGGGACTTTTTTACTCATAATAAATTTTTAGGTAGAAAAGAAGAAAAAGGAAATAGTGAAAGCTTTTATTTTAGAAATGAGTTATTTTAGACAATAGGGAAAGGTGTTTTTTAATGGTTAAGAAAGTAAAGAAGGAACCAACATGGGATCAAATTGGAAAAGCAATCGGATCAAAGATTGATGAAGGTTGCTGTGAAGGTACAGTGAAAAAGAATTGGATTGGTAAGTGTTGTTCTTCTGGGTCTAGCGGAGAAGTAATATATGGACTTGGATTTTTAGGATCATTGTTTTACTTTGTTACAACAGCTCCTGATTTTTGGGCTGCACTATTTGGTATTGTGAAAGCAATTCTTTGGCCTGCATTTGTTGCATATGGATTATTGAAGTTCTTAGGAATGTAAATAATTTAGGGTTCACTAAAAAAGTGAACCTATTCTTTTTTTTAGGATTAAGTTTTTATTTTAGAAAAGAGTTGAATTGTTATGAAACCCATTTTAAGAAAACCTAAAGTAATTTTTACTTTCGGCTCTCATGCTAGTGAGAATAGGCATGGTACTCCAAAAAAGCCAGGGTTTTTTACTAACACTGTTTTGTTTGAACATTCTTCTGGAACCAGAAAAGAACCTGATTTAGTTGCAATGAGGGATATGAAAGGGAAATTTGCAGAAGAACAAAGAGAGTATTTTGAGGCTGCAAAAAAGAAGGGGGCAAGAGTGCTTGCTGCTGAATACCCTGTTAATAGATTTGAACAAAAGGGACTAGGGCTGCTTTTTGAGAGATTTCAAAATAGTAACTTACTGTTTAATTTTAGACCCTCTGTTAATAATTTCAAATCAGCAGTTGAGAGTCTTGTGAACCTAAATAGGGCAAGGGATAAAATTGCTAAAAGAATGATTAAGGAATCTCTAAAAGAAGGGGATGTTGAAGTTAGGAGAGGAAGTGAACATGCAAATCTTTACCATGATTTGAAACGAGAAGGAGTTAAAGTTGAACGAAGAGTAGTCTCTACCCAAAGGGATGCATTAAGCAGGGTTGCAAGGAGATTAATGATGAAACTCCCTGTTGATGAAAAACAGTGGAGAAGAGCTTTTGTAAATTCAATGCTTGAACAAGTTGTTTCAAAATTGGTTTATGAAGTGCCACTTGGACAAGCTAAGAACTTTCAAATAGAAGCATCAATAGCTGCAGCAAGAGCAATAACAAAAACACTTACTGAGAAAGATATTATTGAACTAGCTAATTCGCCAGTTCCTGAAATGGTTTTGACAAGCAAGGGTTATCCTATGGGAACTGATTCAAGAAGCAGACAAATGTTTACTGAAAAAGTAATGGATATACTAAACTCACAACCACAATACAAAAGACAAATCAAACTTATCCGAGCTGCTCAGGAGCCAAATGGGATTGTTGCAAAGTGAAGATTGATTGAACTTCATTTGTTGGATCTAAAAAACTGTTGTTTTTTGGTCGAGCAAAACGCACTGGTTTTGCGAGATTGCAAAACCTTGTTTTGCAAATCCAGAAAAGCTCTGCTTTTATTGGACATTTTTGGGGTAAGTTTTTATTTTAAAGAAGAGTTAATTAATTATGTCTTCAAAACAAACTTTGGGTAGATTGACTAACAAGAGGGTTAATCTTAGCATTGGAGTCAATAAGGATGCTTTAAAGAAAAAAATTTTTTCAAGAAGTGTTTCTTACCAAAGGCAGGTGACTGGTTTTGGAAAGCCTTTTGTTCAAAACGTTGCTTATGAACCAAGAAAAGGAGTATTAAGACTTTCAATTGCTCCTGTGAGTGATTCGCATAATCCAGTATCCACTCTGACTTGTGTGTTTGGTACTTTTAAAAGCAAAGGGACTTTTTTTAGAAAAAAATTTGCTGAAATAAACTCTGCGTGGACAAACCCTGAATTTGAAGGGAATGGACTAAATGTTCAGTTGATGTCGGAAGCGGTTGAATTGCTAAAAAGTAAAGGGTTCAAGAAGATTTTTTCACAAGTGACAACTCATCATCAAAACATATATACAAAACTTGGATTCAAGTGCACTGCAAGAACTCCTGACGGAGACTTTTACTCTTTAGATTTGTGAAGGTAATATTCTTAGAGGAAGATTGAAATAGTTACTATGCATTATTTTATTTATGAGAATTTTAACTCCAAGTATTAAGCGTGTTAGCTCTTCTCGTGGGCGAGGAAAATTTGCCCTCCCTAAGAAAGCTCTATTTTTCACTCCTGAAGGGGACCAATTACCAGAACCGATTTTTATTTTTGGAAAAGTTAGAATTACTAAATCATTGTTAAGGGGAAAAATTGCAAAAGCATCTCCTGTGCGTAATTGGGAATTGGGTGGGGGAATTGGGGAATCCACAATAGCAAACGTACCTAATTTTGGGAAAGTAATGATTAAGCCTTGTTTTGGATCGAAAAGCCCTGAAAAAACCATGGCTACGTTAGTTGAAATGATTAGAAGAAGGGTTAGATTTGAATCCCCTTTAGGTTTACTCGTTTCACGAAACCAGACTTTTCTTGTTACAAAATATTTACCTGGACAAGGTATTGGGAGTGTTTTAGCAAAAGCATCAAGAGAGCAAGCACTCCAAATTGCAAGAATGGCTGGAAAAGAACTAGCTGATTTGCATTCAAAGGGTTTCACTCACGGCCACCCGCATTTTCAAAATATGCTCTTAGTGAAGAACAAATTGCGTCTTATTGATGCGACACTAGCTGAAGACATTACTAAACTTGATGCTGATCAAACAAAAGCAAAAACAAAAAACGATATTGTGGAATTAAGTAAAGCATTTGGGATTTATTCCACTGATCTAGCAAATGCATTCCTCAAAGCATACACTCAGTCTCAAAAAAACTTACATGGTTCAAACCCATTCTGATACATAACAACTTCTCCCCTAAATTTAACCTGGTCCTTCACCCTTAACTCTATTCACTTGGTTCCACTACTCAACCCAGGATAAAATAATTTTGAATCGTTCAAAACCTTTTTTGCCACCCGTATTGACGTAATATTTTGCTGTTTTTGCTTATTTTGGCGATTTAAGGCATTTTAATTCACTTGGCTCTTTTGAAAGTGGTCCGAAACACCCTATTTTGACCCACCAAATCAGTGATAATCATGGTTATCCTGTAAAATTCCTTCACAAAATAAGGATATTTTTTTAAAATGAATAACAATAATTTAGTACTGGAAGTACGCCACGGTTCTAAGGGTGGCCTTAATTCCTAAGGTGGCTTCAAGAGGTGGCATTAAGTTATGTATAAGAAATGGGGTTAGGGGCTAAAAATTGGGCTAGGATTTGGCTCAAAAGTGGTGCAAATGAACTAAATGAATCACTGTAGGAGTTCATTTGGTGTGTTGAAGTTTAATTTGGTCTTGATTGAAGGAAGGACTAGGGTAAAAGAAGAAAAGTGGTTTTTGGGAAAAAAGGTTAGCCAGGATCCGGAACAAAAGGGGTTAGGGATAGCATTAACGCCAATAGTTTATCCAAAGAATTATCTTAGGGATTATCTAAGGGGGCTTAAAATAAGGGGTAATTCAATTTTGGTTTTTTGATGGGTTGAGAAAGTGTCCTAGAAATGATGTTATTATTAAAGATTTGAAGGATAATTATTAATTAAAAAAAGTAGTGGAAGAGAGCCAACCTAGTAGTTATGTAGCCATTCTCAACATAACAAAGAGTTTTTCTTAAAGAAAAAGAGTGTTTCTTTAGTTAAGTGAATGTTTAAATTAATGGGGGGTGTTACTTGTTAGGTGTTTTGTTGACTAGTCTCAAACGATCTGTAATCAAATCAACAAGAAGCGCAACTAAGCAAAGAGATGCTCTTAGATTAGCTCAACTAAAAGTAAGTAAAAGAACTCCTGCTATTAATGCTCTTATTGACAAAGTTATGGTTGCGCAGAGTAGACAGTTTAATGCAGAAAGAAGACTTCGTGATTCAGGTAATCCAATTAGCAGAAAAAAGTTAATTGAGTCAAGAAAGAAGTTAATGCAATCTAATCAACGAAGACTTTTTGGTGAAGTTAAGAATTAATTAGTGCTAAAGAGTTTTAGTAACCCTTTAGCAATTTAAAATTTAGGCTCTTCGTTTTGATTTTCTACTTTGGAAAGTTCCTCGTTTTCCATTTGATGCAATTCCACCAAATGCTTTTTGTTTATTTGCTCCAGCAGTTCTTGGTCCCTTGTGTGTTTGGCTAATTCTTTTTAGATTGATTCTTCCTGGTATTGCGCCTCTTGCAGGAGAAACTTCATATTGTTTAGGAACACTAACTGTTCTAGTTACTGGTTTATAGTCTAGTGACATTCCGCCCCACATATTAGGTTTGTAGGTTTCTTTGAATTTTGGATTACCAAACATGTCTTTTACTTGTTGTTCTTCATCAATCATTTTTGTGCCAATTACTCTTTCTCTTGCTGGTTGTGGTAATTGGTAATTTTTAACTTTAAATCTTCCTGTGTCTTTTGCAGGTCTTCCCATATTAGTTATTGCAGTTCTTTTCATTACTTGTACTGGTGCTTGTCTTCTAAATCTTCCAGTTGGTTTAACTCTTGTTCCTAGTGCAGTAGCTGAATTTTTTTTTCTTTGTGCTGCTAAATTTTTAACTTTAAACATTTTTGGCATAAACAAAATCTCCTCTGATTTTGTACCTTAATGTTTCAAGTAGTATTTAATGATTTAGTTCAAAAAGTGCTTTTTTAGCCATTAGAATTAACTATTTCTTAAAGAAATAAAGTATTTCTTTATGGTATTTTTGTTTTTGAATGTTTGATAAAATTTGTTTTCAAAAGAGCATGTTATTATACAATCGGACCCTAGATGTATTGTGGTGTTTGAATGAAAACTTATAAAATGGGTCCAAAAGGAGTTGACTCTGTTAGTATTAATGGGTTAAGGTTTATGGTGATTCGTAATGCAAAAAATAATTTATCTGCATTTGATTCTAAAGGAAAATTAATTTGGTCAAAAAAAATTAGTTCTTCTAAAACTAGTTCATCTGAAGAACATGATGTTCATATAAGTGAATTAAGAGAAGAGAAAGGCAAATTAGTAGTTATTGACGAATCAAACAAAAAGTATGTTATTAGTCCTACTGATGGTAAAGAAATTAGTTCTGGGAAATAATTTTTTCTCTTCAAAGTTTTTCAACTTCGCAAATATCATGACTTGTGATAGTATTTTGGTCCTTGAAGTAAACAGTTCCTGTAAATTTTTTTCCAGTTAAAAAATAAGGCATCCATAATGGATCATCAGGCCACATGGATTTGAAAGGCAATTTTGAAATATCAAACCAATTAGGTTTCATTTCTTCTGTTTCGCAAGGTGTTCCAGAAAATTTCTTAATTATGTATATGTGAACTTCTAAATGTTTTTCATCACCCTCAAAAACAAAAGTAATTATTCCTCTCTTCTCAACTTTATCAGCTTTAATTCCACATTCTTCAAAAACTTCTCTCTTAGCTCCATTTGTAATAGTTTCTCCTTGTTCTACCTTTCCGCCAAACCCATTCCATCTTCCCATTCCAAATCCTCGTTTCTTCATTCCTAAAAGAATTTTATTTCCTTTAATTGCGGATGCGAGTGTTAGTAATTTTTTCATTAATTATCACTAATTGTTAATTACAATACCTAATTTATATCTATTTTTTTATAAAAAATACCCTTATTTTACCTCTTGATTTTGATAAAAGAAATATTTATATAGGTATAAATTGTTTAATTGATATGCTTTTTAATTTAAAAACTCATGCTCAAGCTACGATAGAATATTTAATAATTATTGCCGTTATAGTGGTGATAAGTCTAATTGTTGTTTCAATGATTGTTATGAACACCTCTAATTTTTCAGAGGTGGCTTCAAACAGCAAAGCTATTTCAACTTCAATAGATTTTTTTGCAGTCAGCGATTTAGCTTTCATGGACACTAATTCTGTATTAATTTCAATTAAAAATAATTCTGGAGAAAAGGTTTTGTTAAAATCAATGAAATTTGGTAACTCTTCTAATTTGTATTATTATTCTCTTTTTTACAATGATCCAAAAACATTTTTGATTAAAGATTATAGAAACAGTTGCTTGTGTACTAGTTCTGATGTTAAGAAGAGTTGTACTTTAGTTTTTACTTATCTCTCTGAAGGAGGGTTATTGAAGACCAATTCAGCTATTGTTGAAGTCCCGTGTAATATTGCTGGTTCAACTGATTTTTCTAAAGTAATACTTCCGATTCAGCCTGATTTAGTTGAAGTAACTCCAGTTCCGCAGTATACTAACGATTCTACTCCAAGTTATTCATTCAGTTCAACTTTTGAAGGAGATATAAATTATGGGGGTAGTTGTACTAGTTCAATTACAACTGCAGTTCAAGGAATAAATACTATAAATTTAGCTTACTTAGATTCAAATCCATTTGCAGAAGGAACATACTCTGATTGTAACATTACAGTTTTTCCAGATTCTGGTCAACCAAGTCAGACTTTAGAAATTACTACTTTTAATGTAGATTTAACTCCTCCAGTTTTGACTATGACTCAACCAGCCTATTTGGCAAATTATGAGTCCCTTTCTACAATGAATTACACTATTAATGATAATTATTTTTTAGATAACAATACTGAACTTTGTTTTTTCAATGATAATGATAGTGTAGTTGTTGTTGATGATAAAAGTGGTTACTCAAATGATGGTAATTGGATAAGTGACGCAAGTTATTTTGGGGGGCTGTGGGGAACTAATGCTGCCAATTTTAGTGGAGATGGAAAGTACTTAAATTTCCCTTCTGATTTAAAATTTACTTCAGCGGATTTCACAATATCTTTTTGGATGAAATTAAATAATTACGCTGATGTTCTAACAAGAGGGGTTCCCTATAGCGATCAAAAAGGAGATTTACTTGCTGGATTTTTGAATGGTAAATTTTGGATTACTTTCAGAGGAGATTCTTCATGGATTAATGGGTGGGGAGATTATTCATTAATGACTTCATCAGTTATTCCTTTAGATGAATGGGTGCAAATTACAATTTCAAAAGAAGATGACGAATATAAAATTTATTATGGTTCAAATTTAGAAGATACTGATATTTCTGCTCTAGATATTTCTGATGCAAGTAATACTCATTATCTCACAACCGGGGGAACATTTAATGGTAGTAGTTATTTTGATGGGTTGCTTGAGGATGTTGCTATTTGGAAACGCAGTTTAACTTCTGATGAAGTTATTGAATTAAACAACTTAAATCGCCCAATTTATAATTCTGATATTTCAAATGGATTACTTGCATTATACCATTTAGATGAACAATTAACTCAATCAAATGTTGTTGATTCTAGTGGAAATGATAATAATGGAGTAAGATATAGTAGCGCATTACTTGATGAAGGAATTACTGTTTCGACAGATGGGGATTATACAATTTACACTTTTGCTTCAAATGGAACTTTTTCAGTTGATGGGGATTTGAATGCAGAAATAACTTTAGTTGGTGGTGGAACTAGTCCAACCACAGTAACTAAAACAAATGTTCCATTATACAATCCAATTGCTTCTTGTAAAACTATTTTGGATTCAGGCAGATCAGTAGGGAGTGGAGTTTATACAGTTGATCCTGATGGTGAGGGGGGTAGTGCAGCTTATAGTGTTTATTGTGACATGAGTTATGATGGCGGTGGATGGAATCTTTTAATGAAAGCTACTAGGGGAACAACTTTTAGATACACTGCAACTTATTGGAATAAATTTGATACTCTAAATACTACTCAAGTAAATCTAAATGATGGGGATGCTAAATTTAGTTCATTTAATGAATTACCTATAACTGATTTAATGGCTAGGTGGCCTGATATAAATTCCGGAAACAAAAGATGGCTTGAGAATGGATTCAATTATGATCAAGCCCCTACTCTGTTACCAGAGTTTTTTTCAAAAACCAATTTGAAATTTATTCAAGATGCAAGAACTTCTGATGAGTGGAGTGGAGGGTATTTCTCAAGTCAAACTGATATTAGGTTTTATGGATTTAATTTTATCAATAATAGAAGTTATGGATTAATTGCAGATGCTCGTTGGGGATTTGGTTGGAATGAAAATGGAGAAGGATTGTATGTAAATCCAGCTACATTGAGTAGTGGTGGTGCTCCGGGGAGTGATGATGTAAGTGGAGGAATAGGGATGGCCTCAAGTTATGGACACTATTCAGCAGGGGATAAAACAAGCGGTTGTTGTCATAATTATTTAGGTATTAATAGATCTGCACGAGTAGAAATGTATGGAAGAGATTCTAATTCAACTAGAGGAACAACCACAGTTTTAGTGGGTGAGGGAGCAGTTGTTTCAGGTGCTGGTGGAACTACAAGTAAAGCAGGTACTTCTTCATTTGGTTCTATTGTTGCACTTGGTGGAACTAGTTCAGGGGACAAAGGTTATGTTCAAATAAAATTCTTAACTTCCGCTGCAACTAATGTAAATATTACTACTAGTTACACTCCTTCAAATATAGGGTTATGGAATACTACTTCAATGTTATTAAATGGAAGTTCGGATTATGTTCAAGCTCCTGATTCATTGACTACAGATCTTAATAACTTTTCAGTTTCTTTTTGGGTAAAAACAACCGAATCAAGAACAAGTTCAAATGCGTGGGAATTGCCTAATCTTTTTGGAAGTAACTCTTCAGACCAATTCACAGGTGATTTTGGAATTGTTTCAAACAGTGGAAAACCTTGTATATGGAATGCACTTGAGGGAGTGGTTAATTCAAGTTGCTCTACTTCTACTATTAGTGATGATGTATGGCACATGATTACAGTGACAAAAGATAATGATTCTATTGATTTGTATCTTGATGGGTATTATACTTCAAATTCTTTAAGTGCAAATCAAGCACTTAATAATTATGGATATTGGATAGGTGCCCAACATGCTTTGGATGGTACTGCTAAATATTTCCACCAAGGAAAAATTGAAGAGTTTATGATTTGGGATAGAAAATTAAGTCCTGGTGAAATTAGTACTTTATATAATTCAAATTCGAGTTTAACTCCAGTGGATAATTTGTCAAAAGGATTAGTTGGACTATGGCATATGGATGACGAGTTTGCGGGGGATTGTATAATTGATCCGCAATGTAATGGACTTTCTTCTTGCACTGCTTCTCGATCAGGATTAATTTCCGTAAGAGGTTATGATAATAATTGGATGGTTCGAGCAGTTGACAAGGCAGGAAATGTTTCTCTACTATCAAGAAAGTTCTTAATTTTTCCAAGAGCTTTTGCTAAACTTGATTGGGGTAGTGAAGTTGATTGTTTATCTGATAATGTTTGCTTAACAAGAGGGAATTCACAAGGACTCTATAATTCAATTTTAGAAACATCAATGTATGATAAATATTCCTCTCCTTATGACACTTTATGGTATCGTGGAAGTTATTGTGCTGGATTGTCGACGTATCATGTTAATAGTCCACTTTATTATACAACTAGCGGGGGATATAATTGGAGTCTTGTTAATACTCCTATGTGTGTTAAATTAGTTTCAGAAAATAAATATTACAATGTTTTATTTAATAGTTGGACTAGTAGTGCTCAAGGAGGAGGATTTAGTTATACTCGTTGGCCTTTTGAACCTGTTATGGGTTGTATGGATTCTGAAGCTGATAATTACAACTCTTTGGCAACATTTAAGGACGGGTCTTGTACTTACAGTAATGGTAAATTTGTTAAAGAGGATTTCTCAAGCAGTACAGATTGTTTAACTCAAAATGTTTGCATAGCCCGAAATAGCACTCAAGGGTTGTATAACTCAGTAGTTGAAGGAGGGTATAATGGTAGTGGCCCAACTGGTACTGAGTGGGTTTTTGGATCAACTTGTGCAGATTCATTATTCTTTTCTAGTTGGTTTAGTGCAATGAGTTCTTATGTAGGGGGGCGTAATCCTTCTAGTCTTGTAAATGTTTCGGGTTGCTTGCATTTAATTCCTGATAATTTGTATTATAATGTAATTTTCAAGTCTTGGACTAGGGGTAACATGAGCGGAGCATCAGGAGGAGGTTTTAGTTACACTAGAATTCCAACTACAGAGATAGCCACAGTTCCTGAAGGGTTTATGCTTTTTAGTAAAAGTGATTATGGTAGTGAATCTGATTGTATCGCACCAGATGTTTGTATATCAAGAGGAAATAGTAATGGGTTGTATAATGCTTATATGGAAGGTTGGAATGGTAGCGGGCCAACTAATACTCAATGGTACTTTGGAAGCTATTGTACTGAAGGATTAAGTTTCACCACTTGGAAAAGTGCCATAGGCAGTCCTAAATATTATATTCTTAATAACCCTGCATGTGTTCGTGTAATTTCAGGAGGAGTAGCTACAGATTATGATATAATTTTCAAAAAATGGACTTCTAATGCTCAGGGTGGCGGATTTGGTTATTTAAGAGAAATAAATGGACAATCCACAGTGCTTGTTTATGGGTGTATGGATCCTAGTGCAACTAATTATGATCCTTCGGCCCAGGTTGATGATGGTAGTTGTACTTATGTTATGGGTTGTACTGATCCTAGTGCAACTAATTATGATCCTTCGGCCCAGGTTGATGATGGTAGTTGTACTTATGTTATGGGTTGTATGGACCCTTATGCGAATAATTATGATCCTTTAGCTCAGATTGATGATGGTAGTTGTACTTATAATCAATTATTAACAGGAGCTAATTCTGTAGCTTGGACAACAGTTAATTATCCAAGTAATTATCGTGATTTAACAAGGGAGTGGTCTGGTGTTTATGCTTGTCCTGTAGGAGAGGTAGTAAAAAATGTAAGTTTTAATATTTGTGTAGAAAGTTGCTGTGATTATTTGAGAATTTATAATGGGAACCATTCAAGTGTGCTATGGACTGATAACAGTTGTGGAACAAGGAATACGGGGAATTTAAATTCTAATAAAATAGCCTTTTACTTCTATTCTGATACTTATGTAAATTCTAGTGGGGTAGGTAATGTAGTAATAACCTGCGGATCTCCAATTTAGTTTTTTTAAAGTTAAAAAAAGGTTTAAATATCCAAAAAGTTATTCTTACTGTAGGTTTGTGGTTTTAAATATGGTTCAAATTAAGAAAATAGTATTGGTTTTAATTTTCTTTTTACTTGCAGGAATTGTTTTTTCAGAAGTAAATAATGGGGTGGCCGTATCTTCTAATAATGTTGACTCTGGTAATTTGATTTGTTCAGCAAATTTTTCTAAAAACTATGCAAATGAATTGGTAAATTCAAGTATTATTAATTCTGATTCAATTAATCCATTAATTCTAAATATTGATTCAATAATTGATGTGAATAAATCAACTAGTTCTAAGTTTGTTGCGCCTAATAGATTAATTCTTGCAATAAATAATTTGAATCAAGAGTTAAAAAGAAAGGTTACTTCTGCATTAGTATTGGAAGAAAATAAACAAGAACAAGTAAAAACTATTTATCAAACTCAAAAAGATGTTTATCTTAGTTGTAAAAATGAGTCAAGAATTCAGTTTCTTAAAAAAAAGGTTTCTTTTATTAATTCTGATTTAAATAATTGGGGTGCAAAAGTAAACTCTCTTGAGAAAAGAGGTTATGACGTTGCATCAATGAAACAAGTTCTTGTTGATGCAAATACTCAAATAATTAAGCCTCTTAATGATGCTCTTATTTTAGGGGATACAAGTGTTATTGACAAATATTGTATAAATGAAGGGTGTTTAGAAGTTAATTTTCATTTGTCTGCAAAAATGGAGTATTACAAACTTTCTGCAATTGTTCAAAAAATTGAGTCTATTGTCCAAAGAACTGGACTTGATAGTAATTTGAGTTATGTAAAACAAAATTTGGGTTTAGTAGATGTTGCAATTAATGAAGTTGGAGTAAGTGCATATACAATTGAAACAAGACAAGCTGTTTGGAATAATTTGAATACAGTTGCAGTTACATTAAAAGAGATTATTAAAAAATTAAAGGCGGACTAAATATGGATAAAAAATTGATTTTAATGATAGCTGCTGCAGTAATAGTTTTTGTTTTAACTGTAAGCCTTATTTGGGTTACTCTTTTTCCAAATGTTGCTAGTAATCAAAATGGATTAGTTTTGACACAAGATGATGAAAACATAATAAATCAAATTAGTGAAATTGATTTGGTGCTAACTCAAGAAACAACAAATCCTCTAACTGAATCTGAAGGTATTGTTCCTTTTGAGCCTTGAAATTTATTTTTTTTAGGTTATGTTGATGAACGCAAAATATTCAAGGGCGCAGGGTGCAATAGAATACTTGTTAATTATTGGTGCTGCTATTTTAGTTGTTGCGGTTGTAATTATTGCTGTAAGTGGACTTTTAACAGAAGGAACTGATAGTGTAGATGAAAATGAAATAAATATGGTAAGAGATCCTTTAAAGGGGGATTTAGCTGATTCAATGGATAATTATTATATTCCTACTGGGCGAATAGAATATTTTGAATATAAAGGTACTCAAATAAGTTTAATGGATTTGAAAGCAAAAGGTGATGGAGTAAGTGTTTGTTTAGGGGCTAATTGTAATGATGCGACCATTGTAAATAATGGTAATGTAGTTTCAATAACTAATGGTGGAGGGAGTGGAACAATTCCGAAAGAAGATCTAGTTAAACAACCTCTTCCAGATAGTGAAATATGTGATGATTCTTTGGATAATGATAAAGATTCAAGAACAGATTGTGCTGATAATGATTGTGAAAATGTTTCCCCTTGTGAGTCAGGTGCTGAACTTACTTGCTCTGATGGATTTGATAATGATGCTGACGGGTTAATGGATTGCCAAGATAGTGATTGTTATTTATCATGGGATTGTCCATTTACTAAAACTGATTTTGGTAGTGAAATGGATTGTTTAACTCCAAGTGTTTGTATAACAAGAGGAAATGATTCATATAATGGATTATATAATTTTTCTGTTGAAGGTGGATGGAATGGTTCTGGCCCTAGTGACACTGAATGGTATTTTGGCAGTTATTGTCAAAATAGTATATATTATTCTTTTACAAATTGGTCTACTGCATTTGATTTTTATCAAAATTATGGTTATTCTAAAGTAAATACTCCTGGTTGTTTACACTTAATTTCTTCTAATCAATATTATAATGTAATGTTTACTCAGTGGGGTGAATATTATAATGGTGGTGGGCAATTCACTTATGTTCGAACTCTTGCAACTCCTCTTATTCCTCCAGTTGCAGGTTGTACAAACCCTAATGCAACTAATTATGATCCTTTAGCTGAGTATGATAATGGTAGTTGTGTTTATCCTCCGATGGGTACTGGGGATAATTATATTGCTTGGACAACTGATAATTACCCATCAAATTATTTTGATAATGCAAATACTTGGTCTGATATGTATTCTTGCCCTGAAGGAGAAGTTGTTACAAATGTAAATTATAATATTTGTGTAGAGGGGGGTTATGATTATTTTTATATTTATGATGGATCTCAATCTAATTCTTTAATAACTGATAATTCCTGTAATGGAAATGTTTCAACAGGAAATTTAGGGGTTAATAATATTAGATTTTTATTCACTTCTGATGGTAGTGTTACATATAGTGGAATAGGTGGCATAATAATAACCTGCGGAACAAGTTAATTTTTTTTTAAAAATATTACATCTAAAGTTCTTTTGTATAATTTTTTCCTTCTAAAGTTTTAGAAGTTAGTTTGAATCCTAATTGTTTAAGAATAGTTTTTTCGTGTTCATCAAGAACGAGCGCTTCAACTTTTTTGATTCCTAATTTTTTAAGCAAATGAATTGCTTCACTAATTAATTGGCCTGATAATCCTTTTCTTTGATATTCTTTAGTTGTGGTTGCCCAAAATAAAGTTGCAACTTTTTCTCGTTTTAATGATCCTTTGATTTTGTAACTATCAATTGGGCAATTTAGAATTGATATGGGGTGCTGCTATTTGGAGCAGTTATTTTTAAACGTAATAATCCAGGCAATCTGTTTTGTCCAATTTTTTGAGTTGGTTCAAAAGTAACCTCTTGAGTTAGAGGGGTTGAGAATCCATAAATAGTTCTTTTGTAAATTAAAGTAACTGGGGATTTTCGAGGAATATTTTTTCTTGCAATTCCAACACTAATTGGGTGTAATGCTTTGAATTTTCTTTTGGCAAGTGTTTTCATTTTGAATTACTTCCTTTTTTTTAGAGGGGTATATTTTTTTTGTTCAAGTAAAGTAGTTTCATAAGCCGGTCGAATTAATTTTCCTTGAGTGATTTCTTCAATTCTATGCGCACTCCATCCAGCAATTCGAGCAATAGCAAAAATTGGTGTAAATAATTCAATTGGTATTCCCATCATATCATAAACAAATCCTGAGTAAAAATCAACATTTATACAAACAATTTTTCCTTTCCTTTCATTAACCATTTTTGGTGCAAGGAGAGCAACTTTTTTATAAAGTTCAAATTCTTTTTCTCTATTAGTTTTACTTGCAAGTATTTTTGCTTTATTTTCCAAAATTTTAACTCTTGGGTCAGAAATTGTATAAACCGCGTGTCCTGTTCCATATATGAGTCCGCTTTTGTCTCCAGTTTTTTTGTCCAACAATAATTGTAAATAATTTGTAAGTTCACTATCGCTTTCCCAATTTTTTACATTTATTTTAATATCTTCCATCATTTTCATTACCGCTTCATTAGCTCCGCCGTGTAAGTGCCCTGAGAGTGAACCAATTCCTGCGCAAATACTAACATAAGTATTTGCTCCTGAAGAAGAAACACATCTAGTTGAAAAAGTTGAATTATTTCCTCCTCCGTGCTCCGCATGAAGAATTAGTGCAATATCCAAAATTTTAGCGGTTTCTTTATCAGGTACTTTTCCATTAATCATGTATAAAAAGTTTTGAGCAGTTGAGAGTCCTTTTTTAGGTGAATAAAATTTTACCTTATTACCTTTTGCTTTCATTACAGCATAACTGTAAGCAACAATAGTTGGAAATTTTGCAATCAAATCAATGCATTGGCGAGTGATATCACTAATATCAGTTGAATTTGGTTTAGAATCAGTTATATCCATTGCTGAAACCATGGTGTGTAATGCACCCATTAGATTTTCATTCTTAGAATTGTAGGGTAATCTTTTTTTAATAAAAGTAGGTAATTTTCTTCTTTCATTAATAGCTTTAGTAAATTCTTTTAAATCATTTTTATTAGGAAGTTCTCCTGTGAGGAGTAAGTAAATAGTTTCTTCAAAACCAAATCTATCTTCATTTTCAATATTTTTTACAATATCCTCAACATTGTATCCACAGTAAATTAATTGTCCAGGTATAGCTTTAATTTTTCCATCTTCAATTCTTTCATATCCTATTACTTGCCCTTTACTTGTAATTCCAACAATTACTCCTGCTCCACTTTCATACCTTAATCCAGGGACAATATTTTTTTCTCTAATAAGTTCAAGTGGAATTTTGTTAGTTTCAAGAGCCAATTTTTTTACCTTTTGTAAAATATTTTCTTCATGTGACATAGTAGTATTTTTCCTCATTTAAAATAAAACCTTATGTATTTGAAAGTTTTATGTGATGTTGCAAATTATTTCAATTAAAGTAGTTAATCTTATTAATTACTCAAGCGTAAATAATATGTTATGACTCAAATGCAAAAATTAATTGATGCATCAAAACCAGTTGTATTAATTCCTGCTTATAATGAAGCAAAATCAATTGCAAAATTACTTGGGGATTTATCCCATTTAAGAAGACAAGGTGTGATAGGGCATATTGTAGTAGTAAATGATGGGAGTGTTGATAAAACTCGCGAAATAGCATTAAAGAGAGGGGCAGATGCTGTAATTAATTTGAAACAAAATTCAGGAAAAGCAATGGCTTTTTTTGAAGGATTATCTTATTATGTAAATAGTATTCCAAAATCTCAAATACAAAATGCAAGAATGGTTTTGCTTGATGCTGACTTGAAAGGAATAAATGCGAAACAAATAAATGAATTAGTTGCTCCGCTTGGAAATGGAGTTTTTTCAAAGAAAAAATTTGCTTTAGAAGTTCCAAAAATAGGGATGACTATAGGGACTGTTAAAAGTGATATTGATCAAAACCTAAGCGGGCAGAGAGGATTTAGAATAGCTGAATTAAGGCCTTTAATTGAACGTCCTCAGCTTACACGTAGATTACTTGGGAGTACCGAGCATAGAAGAGGATATGGACTTGAAACTTTTTTGAATTATTACTTTACAAGGCAACCTAAAGTTGAGAATATTTCTGAATTAGGTTCAAAAAAACAATCAAATAGATTTAGTTATAGGGCAGCAATAGTTCCTACAAAAATTCCTGCAGGGTTAGGAACAATTTACCAAGAAAGACCTGGGCGAAATACTTTGGACCACAAGAGATTCATTGAAGAATTATGGAGTGCAGATATAGTTTTTGCTGACCGAGCAAAACTTGCAAAGGATTTGAATGTAAGAAGATTAAAAATGCATGATTTAAAAGTAAGTGCTGCAAGGAAAGCAAAATTTCTTCAAAAAAGAGTACTTGAAAGAAAAGCAAGGTTAGATGCTCAAAATAGATTAGTTGGAACTATATCTCCTCGACCAGAAAAAATTATAGTTTTCAAAAAGAAATAATTCTTTTTAAAATTGTTTGACTTAATTATTTTGTAGGAATAACTTGTTTTGCTTCAATACAAATAGGCAAACCATATCTATTACCATTTTGATCTTGTTGAACATAAACAGAACTAACAAGACCCATTCTCTCACAATGTCCTGCCAAATAACTTAACTTACCTAAAGTGTTCAAATCTTGTCCACTTAAATTAAAATCAGTTACAACTTGAGTTTTTGGATAAAAATAACCTGATAAAAAACCAATTACTAAAAGCACAATTATTGCAACAATAATTATTGGATCAATTTCTAATTTTATTTTCTTCATAAAAATTCACCAAAAAAAAATTATTTATCTAAACAATACTGTACTTTTCTAACTTCCGAATCAACAAAAGCTTTGATTAACTTTTCTTTATCAGCATTCTTCTCTTCAAGAGTTTTAGGAACTCTTTCACAAACACTAGTAAAATCCATTGGCTTGTAAGAGTGATACACTCTATTCAAATCAGTATAACCAACTACTGAACCATTCTCTCTTCTATTTACATCCAAATAAGGTTCTTTTGGAAAAGACTCACAATCTTGTGAAAACTGAGTAATATTTTTTCTCAAATTCAAATCAACTGTTTGAATCTCAAAAGTACAAAACTTATTCAAATCACTAGGACAAACAATTTCAGTAGTAGAATAATTAATTGATTTAGCAAGTTCTTCTACACTTAAATTTAAATCAGTTCCAACAACAAGACTAGTTGGTTGAGGCGTAAATAAAATTATTGCACCTTCAATTATACAAACAAGTAATAAAACCCCAATTATAATCATTGCTTTCTTTTCCATTTTTATTCACCTTTTATTCTTCTTCATTATTATAACAAATTTTCCCATCATTATAAGTTTCTATTAATATTTTAACAATCCAACCATTTTCATCAACTTTTTCACCATAGAAACCACAATCAATTGGCTTAAACCATTTAATTCTTTTATCATTAGGAATGTTAACTATTGCAAATCCACTTGCTTTGTTTGCAGGAATTTCTTTTCTAACTCTTTCAACAATCTCTACTTTTGTTTGTTCATCAATCAAAACATAAGGTGGGTCAACTCCCCCTGTAGCAGTTATTTTACCAGTTATATTTACATTACCGGTTGCATTAATTGCATAAGTACCATCAGCTAAAGAAACATTATTGGTTGAGTCATTAGCATAAACACCTGCCCCTCCGCCAAAACCAGCAGTAAAAACAGGAGAGTTTAAATTATCCTTATAATCTATTCCATAACTACCACTAATTATGTCAATAACTTGTGTTCCATCTGTAAAACGACTTGTACCTGCTACTTGAAATTTCTGTCCAGTATCTACACGAGTTCCTACTAAAAGATTTGCATAAGAATTAGCTTGCAAACTTAAACTTGCTTCAGAAGTTTGAACACCATCAGAATCTGTCGCAAAAGCATTAATACCATATGAATTTATATTTACTGCAGTTCCACCAGCACTATTATGAACAGTAATCCCATTATAAAAATCATCACCACCAGCTTTTACTCTTAAAAAAGAAGCCCCATATCCATCATCTAATAAAACATCTCCTGCGGCAGTTATAGCAAATCCATTATATCCTAAATTAACTACATTAGTTCCATCAGTAGCATACAAAGCAGTAGAACCATCAGTCATAGCAACAAAATGTCCTGATGAATCTGTAAAAGTTCCAGCATAACTACTATTTCCTGCAAAAGTAGCTGAAAAAGTACCATTAGTAAAATAACCAGCATTCCCAGTACTCTCTGTAAAAGAAGCAGTAGTACTATAATTATTATTAGTAAAACTTGCACCATAATCCCCGTGACCAATAGAATAACTAATATTATAAGGAGCATTAACCGTACCTTCTATCGCAGCACTACTAAAAAAATACATATCCTAAATACTCCCCCCATCAGTAAAATGATTTTGACCAACAGCATTAATAGCATAAGTTCCATCAGCTATATACACACTTCTTCCACCGTTATCATAAAAATAAGCACTTCCCCCACTTCCTGCTAAATTTCCACCCCAAAAATTAGGCACATCCCATTGTAAAGCATTAGAACCATTAGTAATCTCAACATCCGTAACTCCATTCAAAAAATGATTTGGACCAGTAGAATTAATAGCATAAGTTCCATCACTTAATGCAGTAGTGCGTGTTCCGTCATTAGTAGATACTTTAACAAAACTAGGACTAGCAGTAGTATTCAAATCTTGATCAAAAGAACTTCCTCCTCCGCCACCTGCAGAGCAGGTTTGTAAAACTTCTCCTTGTGCTACGCAAACCATATTATTAGTTCCTTCAAAGTTCCATGCTACATTATCTTTTTTTCCAAGTACTAGTGCTTCTCCACCCGAAGTTAATATTTGAGTTTCGTTCATTGGAGCATAATAAAATAAAATTTCATTATACGCACATCCTTTGCTTGTAGTGCATTTCCCAATTTCTGGGAAGAAAATAGATTTTTGTTCGCGAGGTTTGAATGTTATTTTATTTTCTGCAATATTGAATATGTTTCCATCAATTTTGTATCCGGTCATTCTTAGTGTGTAATCACTATTATTTGTCAGAACAAAAACTGCATCCCCATTTGCATCAACTATTGCATCCGATAATGCAATTGTTTGAGTACTCCAATATTGTTTGTCTTGAATAGAAGAAAGAGTTGGATTTTGTACTCCTACTTGAAATACATTAATAAATAAAGTTACTATAACAAGTGAAATAGATATTATTACAGCCAAAATTATTACATATTCAATAGTTCCTTGTGCTTTTTTTAAGTTGTTAAAATGCATGAAGAGTATTAGTTTTTAGTAGTTAAAAAAGGTTTCTTTTTTAGAAAAGTGTATTTATTTTAAAAGTTAAAAAATTTATTTTGCTTGTATAGATTCGTGAAGCTTTTTTGCTTGGAGTGATAAATTGCTTTTTGTACTGTTTTTTTCTAAAATCAAATTAACTAGTGCTTGTCTTTTAATTGAACCATCTTTAGTGTGTGCAATTCTTCCATTTAATGCAATTATTTCTTCTTCAATTGTTTGTACAGCTTTAAGAATTTTTTTTATTTGTGATTGTGTTCCAATTCTTTTAGCAAGAATTAGTTTATCAGCATAAGTTCTTGTGCTTTTAGCTATTGGTTTTTTAGTTTTGATTTTAGATTTAATTCTAGAACAAATGCCCATAGAGTTATTAGAGTATTATAAAGTATTTAAAGGTTGGTTTAAAGAAAATTGAGGTTTTTTTACTTTTTAGCAAATTGTCCGTTTTTGAGTTCAAATCCTTTTGCAGGGACTAGTCTTAAGTGAAGTCCTAGTTTGTCTTCAATTAATTTCTTTCTTTCTCCAATTGATTTAAGTAATTTTGAATCAATTGGTTGAGTTGGTCTCACTCTTTGAAATCCTGCGTTTTCTAATGTTGGGTTTTTAATTGAATTTTTTCTAAACTCTTCAACAAATCCTTTTTCAAGTAAAGTTTGGTACGCTTGAAATATTGCTATTTCTATTCGTTCAGATTCAAGAATTGTAAATATTTCTCTTTCTAAATGAATTATATCTCCAATCTTTTTTTCTTGTGTTTTTATTTTTAGTGCATTAAGTTTCTCAGAATATTCAATTTGTCCTATTGCTCCATGTTCATACCTGTCTCTTAACACGCGCGCATCTTGAGTGCTTTTGGTTTGTTGTGATTCTTGTATTTGGGTTAGTTGATTAAGAGCAATTGATTTTTCTCTTATGGCATTAAATGATTTAACTAATTTAGTATCTTTATTTATTAAAGAATATTTTTCTTCATGAAATAAACTTAAAAGTTTTGTCCAATATAGTGGGTTTTCAATGTTTTGAGTAGCTTCATTCATAAATTCTTTTTGCCTTGTTTTTATTGTATTTACTAAAGGGGCTGATTTATTAGTTTTTTTAATAACCATATATCCTGCAACTTGAACCGCTCCTCTTTTTGAAGGAACCGCTATCATTGAAGTGCGTTCGTTTAAACTCAAAAGAACTATTAGATCAGCTAAACTAGGTGAAGGAATTTGTCTTAATTTCCCTTTTAACACAACTAAAGGGTGGGTGTGAATAGCTCTTCTAGTGTTAACAAATTTTGATGTAAGTCCTACATTTGTTATTGTTGCTTCTTCTTCCCCCCCATATTTGAATTTTAATTTTCTTCTTTTTGTTTCTTCATTATTTACTCTAATTCTGTCCGTACCTTGGGCAAAAATAAGTTCAGTAGAGTGTTTTTCTATTTGAGCAGGATTTTTCCGGGCAAACATTGCTTTTCTTCTAAGAATAGAGTTAATTTTTGCAGTAGGTGATTTTTGTCTAGCAAGTACTGCTTCTCTTAATTTCTTCATTCTTCCTACCACTAAATTATTAGGCATACAATAGTTATGTGGTGAATTGCATAAAAAGGTTTTGAATTTAAAAAAGTTGTTTTAAAGTGCTCTCTTTTTTTACTTTTCTATTCTATTTATTTTGTTATGGATTTGGCTGAAATTAAGTGTGATAGTGACGATAGAATTTATTTGCTTGATGAGAATGAAATAAAGGTTTTTTTGACTGGTTTATGGGCGTGGAAGGTGGAGGATGAGTTTTTAGTAAAAGAATTTCCATTTAGTTCCCTTTCAATGGGGTTAGTATTTGCAAACAAAGTTGCGCTAATCGCTTCTCAGGAAAATCAATCTCCTAAAATAGTTTTAACCAATGAAAAAGTAGAAATTTTGTTACAAACCAAATTAGTGGAAGGATTAACAAAGAATGATTTTATTTTTGCAGCAAAGATTGACAAATTGTTCAAAAGTAGTTCTCAAAATTAGTTAATTCTACTTTTCTAATCAAACCCTTTCTCTTTAAGTTATTTTTGTTATTTATTTTTTTATGCGTCCAATAAAATTTGGTAAAAAACCCACTGTTAATAGTATTGAAAGATTTAAGCGAACTACAAGACTTACTCCTATAGTTTCTAGATTTGGTTATAGTATAATTGGAACTCCTCAAGAGAAAGCTAACCAAGTTGCTTTAAAAGTTTTAGAGAAACTTCCCATTAGTGAGGAAATTAAAGGCATGGAAAAGAAACGTATTTTTAGAATAAATGCTGAAAATTCATTAATGCGAAGAAATGCTATTGGCGCTTATCATTGTGCGGAAAGGTGTAATTTGGCAATTGCTTTACTTAACGCAAGTGGAGTAAAGGCTTGGCTTGCAAGAGTTTTAGTAATGCCTGAAAAAAAAGTTAAAGGTACAACAAATTGGCATTTTCATGATGTTGTTGAATTTAGTGATGGAAAAAAAGTGAATCATCTTATGTTTGATAATAATAAGTTGGATAATAATTTTAGTTACGCGATTTTATCTGGAGCAGTTGATTTTAATAAAAATTCTTCAAGAACTCAAATTGTTTTTCGGGGAGCAGATTCAAAGCAAATAGGTGGAGTTGGGAATTGGAATGAATATCAAAAATATTCTAAAAAGTTAGATTCTCCTAAAGGAATAGTTAATGAGTTTGATAAGAATAAGCGAAGAATTGACTTACTTGTTCATGAAGGAATAATTCCTGAAAATGCTTTATTTTATATCTAATTGTTTTTTTTTTATATTTCAATTTTTTCTTTTTTTTCATTTTTAGATATACTTAAATAGTTCATTTTGTTATATTTTGTTATGCTTAATTCTAATAATCGCGCTCAGGGTACTATTGAATATTTAGTTATTATTGCGGTTGTTGTTGTTCTCTCGTTGGTTGTTGTTGGTTTGTTTATTAATGTGAGTTCTAATCCTAGTCAGCAAATAAAAGATTCTTCTGGTAAATTAGGTAGTGGTACTAGTGGTGGTATTACTATTGTTGAAGTGATTACTGATTTGGATGGTGATTCTTTAATTAAATTAGGTAATAATTCTAGTGATGTTGTTTATTTGAATAAAGTTAGTGTTGGTAGTGTTGATAATAATTATGATGATTCTAGGCGGCAATTGGTTGGTTTAGATTCTAAGACTTTTAGTTTAAGTGGGTTAAGTTCTGTTTGTCCTTGTGTGAGTGGGCAGAAGAGTACGAATTGTGAATTTAGAATTGAATATTTGACTGCAACAGGTTTGACAAAAACTGAATATAAAACTATTAAAGTGGATTGTGTAACGGATTCAATTCCAACTGACCCCGGTAAAGTTGTACCTCCTATTAGTTCTGATAGTATTCCTCCTAGTGTTTCTTTATCAACTCCTGTAGATAAGAATATTTTTTCAGGTAGAAATCTTTCTTTTTCTTTTACTCCAACTGATGAGACTGTAATTTCTTCTTGTATTTTAAGAATTGGTTCTGATTCAAACACTTATTATAATTTGACTAATGGTGTGTTGAATACTATTGCATATACTAAGTCCGGAAATGACGGTGCTTTTGATTGGAATATAACTTGTTCTGATGGAACAAATTCAACTCCTTCTAGTTCTCGAAGAATTTTTATGGATGCGAATACTCAGCAAATTGGTTCTTGCATTGAATTGCAAGATATGAACAAAAATTTGAGTGGGAATTATGAATTAATGAATGATGTGGATTGTGGTGCTGATACAAACAATTCAAGTGGAGCTTTATGGAATGGGGGGGCAGGGTTTAAACCAGTTGGAACTAGCGCAACAGCATTTTCAGGAACTTTTAATGGTAATTATAATGAAATAAGAGGATTATATGTTAAAGCGGTTATCAACCGTGTTGGTTTATTTGGTTATTTGACAGGAAGTATTTTTAATGTTGGATTGATTGATAATAATGTAAATAGTTCGCTGGATAATATTGGTGGTTTAGTAGGGTATTCTAGTGGAACAATTTCTAATTCATATTCTATTGGGAGTATAACTGGTACAGGGTATATGTATTCCTCTAATGTAGGTGGTTTAGTTGGACAGCAAGATGGGGGGACAATTCGTAATTCTTATTCATCAGGAAAAGTAAAAGGGTATGCTGCTATTGGTGGTCTTGTTGGGTTACAATGGCTTGGAACAATTTCTAATTCTTATTCTTCAGGGGATGCAAATGGTTATACTATGGTTGGCGGTTTAGTTGGAAGATCTTATGCAACAGTTTCTAGTTCATATTCTATTGGAAGAGTAATGAGTGATAGTATTGTTTCTGGTGGTTTAGTTGGTCAGCAAGATGCAGGAACAATTTCTAATTGTTATGCAACTGGATATGTTTATGGTTCTAACTATTTTGGCGGGTTAATTGGACAAAAAATAAGTAGTGGAACAACTCTTTCTAACTCTTATTGGGATATTAATAGATCTGGTAGAAGTTCGTGTTGTGCTATAGGTACTTGTACTGATTGTTTCGGAAAAAATTCTGCGAATTTGGATCCTAATGCATTCTTTTCTAATGTTGTTGGTGCAGATTATAATGTGCCTGTGCAACATAATACTATTGCAACAAATGATTGGAACTTTACAAGTATTTGGAAAAGAGTGGATAATAATTATCCAATTTTAATTTGGCAATAACTATTATTTGGTTTTTCGAGTTTCTGCCTTTTCAGTTAAGCTTAATTAATAAGAAATACATATTTTTAGTATGCAAAGTTATTCCCAAAAAAATAATTTTTCTTTTAATGAGTTATTTATTAAAGAAAACAAAAATTTACTTCTTTTTGCTTTAGTTTTATTTACTCTTCCTCTTCTTCCATTAAATCAATTAATTGTAGGAATAATAGTAAATGCTCTACTAATAAAATCTGCAATTAGTTTCAAATCAAATAAATTTTTCATTTTGTCAATAATTCCTAGTTTAGCAGTTTTTTTAGGGGGGGTTTTGTTTGCAAATATTACTTCTCAAATAATTCTAATGCTTCCGTTTATTTGGATTTCAAATTTTGTTTTGATGTTTTTAACTAAGAAATTAATTGTTCAAAGGAAGAAAGAGTATTTTTCTTCAACTTTAATTGCTTCAAGTTTAAAGACAATTGTATTATTTTCTTCTGCTTTTGTTTTGTTTTATTTTGGTTTAGTTCCAGTGCTTTTTTTGACAATGTTTGGAGTAATGCAGTTTATTACAGCTGAAAGTGGGGTAGTTTTAGTATATTTTTTGCAAAAACTAAATAATTAAATGCTCTATTTTGTATTGATTTAGTATGGTTTTATTGAAAAAAGCAATTTCGGCTAAGTATGTCTTTAAGCCACATTCTAAAAATTATTCAAGAGTATTTTCAAAAGAAAAAAGGTTTATTTCAAATCTTTTAGCTTCAATTAAGAAAAAAGAGATTCACCACATAGGGAGTACTTCAGTTTCTAAATTAGGTGGTAAAGGAATAATTGATATTATTGTAGTTGTAGAAAAAAATAATATTAAGGATGCAAAACACTTTTTGCTTGATGGGGATTTTGTATACCATCACACAATGCGAAGAAAGAGAAGTTTTCACTATAAATATTATGTAAATAAATCAAATGAACCTGTTTTGGTTCACTTGCACTTAACTTATTTTGGTAGTGGTGAAATAGAGAAAGCTTTGGCTTTTAGAAATTATTTGCGTGCTTTTCCAAAAGTTCGAAAACAATATGAAGAAGTAAAAAAGGAAGCTTCTGCTCGTCATTCTAAAAATGGTAAAAAGTACGTTGCATTCAAATTGAGTTTTGTCGAAAATACGATGAAGGATGCGCTTGATTGGTATTATAAGAAAAGTTTAGTAAAGTAATTTAATGGTTTATTTTTTTCCAAAGAATTCTTCAACTTCTTTTTCAGGTGTATTAGTTTTCTTATATTCAAAATCTCGTGGGTAGTAACTTTTGAATCTAATTTCGCTAAATCTTTCATCAAGGAACACACAAACCCCTTTATCCGTTTCTGTTCTAATTACTCTTCCTGCTGCTTGAACTGCTTTACTAATTGCAGGAGCATTGTAAGCATATTCCCATCCTTTGTTGAATTTGAATTGATAAAATTGAATTAGTGAATTAGTATAAGTGTTCATTCTTCCAAATGGAACTCCAACAATTATTGCGCAACTCAAATTGTCTCCAGGAAAATCAATTCCTTCTGCAATACTTCCTCCGCTCACCGCAAGTAACACTCCTCCAAAACTTGAACCAAGTAATTTGAATTTATGTATAAGTTTAGTTTTTTCATCTTGGCTCATTTCTCTTTCTTGTTTTAAGATTTGTCTTCGAGTTCTAAGCATGGTAGAAATATTGTGCATTAATTCAAATGAAGGAAAAAATACAATAGTGTTTCCGGGAACTTTAGCAACAATTTTATCTACACTCTCCGCGATTAATTTGTATTGTTCATTACTCCGTGAAGTGTATTTAGTAGTAGTTGAATCAACAAATAAGTTCAATCTGTTTTCGTGAGGGAAGGGACTTTTGTATTGTTTAAGAATAACTTTATTTTTGTTATTTTTCAATTCTTCTTTTTCTTTTTCAATAATTTTGTTCGCACTAACAAGTTCTTCTTTCTTTATTTCTCCATTTAATTTATTAATTCCCAAAACATCCGAATACATTTCAAGCGGGAGTAAAGTTCCAGACATCATTACTGCGGAGTGAACTTTTGTAAGAACTTCTCTAGCTGCTTCGCTAGGATCAAGTGGGTAAACTCCAATAGTAAGGGAGCCCTTTCGTTCAATCATGTAAAGAGTATGTTGTTTTTGTTTTAGCATTGTATAAACAAATTCAATTATTGAAGAAATAAAACAATTCTCTGTTTTGTGCTTGCTCATAAATTTTTCAGAGGCTTCCTCAATTTTTGTTATTTCTTCTCCTCCAAGTTTCTTAAAGAAATTAATATCTTTCTCCTCAATTTTAGCTTCATTCACTTCAAGAGATAATTTTTTACCTAATTCAAGTAGTTCTTTTCCAAGATCCTTAATTAGTTCCTCAACTTCAAAGTTCCCAATGTTTTTAGCTTCCTTCATCGCTTTTTCAATTGTGTTAAAATCAATTCTAGTAGAAAGCATATCTCTAATTCGTTCAGGTAAATTGTGTGCCTCATCAACCACTAGAACTATATCCTCTAGTTTAATTTTTGCTCCATTAGCATTTAGTATTCCTTCTCTAATATCATCATGAAAGATATGTGAGTAATCTCCAATAATTAAGTGAGCGTTTTTTATCATTTCTACAGTAAGTTCGTAAGGGCACAATTCGTGTAAAGCGCATTGTTCCTTAACAAATGAGTAATGGTGATTGTAAGAGTGGATTAATCCTCTTTTGTTCCTAGTTGCCTCTGCTTTTTGATTAGGGGTATATCCTTTAGTATTAGTGTAATATTTACATAATTTGTCTTTTTTCTTTTTATTACATGCTTCATAAAATCCAACTGAAAAAGAAGCATTTGATAAAAATGGATCTACACACATTTGTCTTCTTCCAACTAAATCAATTGCACGAATATCAAGTCCGAATCTTGAATTCATCATTTTTGCAGTTTCAAGTACAATTTCATGTTGAGAAATTTTAGGGGTAAGGAAGAACACTTTCTTATCATTTTCAAGTGCATAACTTAAAGCGGGTGCAAGAGTAGAAACGGTTTTGCCAAGTCCAGTAGGAGCGTGTGCAAGAAATATTTTTTTTTCTTTTATTGCAGTAGCAGTATCTTTAACAAATTCCTGTTGTTCAGCTCTAACCCTATCATAGGGGAAATATACTTTCATAAGAAGAGAGAAACCTGCTCTAGCTTTTAAATGATTTGCTAGGGTTTTGCCGGAGGGGGTTAAATTGGTTAAAAGATTACTTTTTCTTATAATAATTAATTACATCTTTTCCAGTCCAATTCAAACAATCCTTTTCATTATATCCTAATATTTTGGCATATTTGTAAATATTTTTTGCGCTTTCACTTTCAATTTCCATAAAAGGAGGAATGAATGAGTATTCTTCAAGTGGAGTTTCTATTTCAAAGTGAGTTTTTCCTAGTGAGTAGCTCACTCTATGTTTTGTCATAGTTCCTTTTATTACAATTAAACCAATTGCTAAAAGAATTTCTTTAGCTTTATTGTAATTTTCAACTTCAATTTCTTTTTCTTCACAACACTTAACTTTGCCTTTTTTTAGTTTTCCTTTGAAAGTTAAAAATGCTTTTTTTCCAGCGGTTCTAAGTCTAAGTAATTCATTATTTTTTTGTAATTTTTTATTAGGGTAGTCAAAGAACTCTCCTTGAATTACTCCTTCAAAACTTTTCTTGGCTTTAAGTTTTATTAGTTTCTTAATAATTTCTTTTTTGTCAATATTTAATATTTTAACTTCAATTTCGTTCATATACTAAATTTAGATTAAATCATTTTTAATTATATTCTTAGTAAATTAGTATTATTTTTTGGTTAGCTATTATTATATAGTAAATTGAACCATATTTTGTCATGAAACCAATTGCCCAAGGTACTATTGAGTATTTAGTTATTATTGCTGTTGTTATTGTTTTGAGTTTAATTGTTGTTGGTTTGTTAATTACTGTAAGTTCTTCTCCTAGTCAACAGATAAAAGATTCTTCTAGTAAATTAGGTAGTGGTACTAGTGGTGGTATTACTATTGTTGAAGCGATTACTGATTTAGATGGTGATTCATTAATTAAATTAGGTAACAATTCTAGCGATGTTGTTTATTTGAATAAACTTACTTTATGTGGTGGGGTTGATAATGATTATGTTGATTCTAGGCGGCAGTTGGTTGGTTTGGATTCTAAGATTTTTAGTTTAAGTGGTGTGGATTGTGCGGTTGGAGAGAAAAGTAAAAATTGTGATTTAAAGGTTGAGTATACTACTTTGGAAGGTTTGGCAAAAGTTGAATATAAAACGGTAGTTGTTAATTGTGTAACTAATTCAGTTCCTACTGATCCGGGTAAAGTAGTTGATCCGGTAGCTTTGGTTTTGGAACTTGGTACTTTAGCAAATCCTTGGATAATAAATGATTGTGTTGAACTTCAAGATATGAATAATCATTTGGATGGAAATTTTATTTTAGGAAATGATATTGAATGTGGTGTAGCAACTCATAGTGGTGGAGTGCTTTATAATGGAGGGTTAGGATTTAGTCCTGTTGGAAGTTGCGGGGGTGTACTTGGTGCTTGTACTTATGATGGGGCATTATCATTTAGAGGAAATTTAGATGGTGCAGGTCACACAATAAGAGATTTGTATATTAATAGGTCTACAAGTAATGAGGCGGCTTTATTTGGATATTATAAAGGAAATATTGATGATCTTCATTTAGAAGATGTTAATATTATGGGGATGTATTATGTTGGTGGGATTGCTTCTTCTATTGAGGGGTCAATTACAAATTCATCTGTTTCGGGCGAAGTGAATGGTTATGCATCGGTAGGAGGGCTTGCTGGTAGGTTAATCGGGACAATTTCTAATTGTTATTTTGAAGGTGATGTGATTGGACTTTCTGGAACATTTATTGGTGGACTTTTAGGTGATATAATTGAAATTTCTTCAACTGAACTTTCATTAATGTCTAATTGTTATTTTTCAGGAAATGTTAATAGTTCTAATGCTAATTATGTTGGAGGCATTGTAGGGTATGTTACAGGTGCTTCAATTTTTAATTCATATTCACGTGGGACAGTTATTGGTGCAGACTATGTTGGGGGACTTGTTGGGAGTTATGGTGAATTAAATGCAACTGGTTCGGTTATTTCTAATTCATTTTCAACCAGTAGTGTAAATGTTATTGGAGGTACTAATGCTGGAGGGTTAGTTGGAGAAACTTGGTTGGCGAGTAGTATTTTTGATAATTCGTATTGGGATAAACTTTCTACCACTAAAGCAAATTGTTATATTACTTATGATATTGATTCAAACCCAATTCCTTCCGATGACGGTTGTCTTTTTACTAATGATATTTCTAATTATTATTTTTCAGATAATGCTCCTTTGTCAAGTTGGACTTGGGGTGTTGATAAGAATTGGATGGTAGTTACTGGAAATTATCCAATTTTAAGTTGGCAATAAAAATTTTAAAAAAAGAGATTAAATTTAATCTCTTAATTTATTTAATCCATTTACACAATTTCCAACGCGCCTTGTTAAGGTGCGCGAAAAGACTTGCCTTATCTTTTGATAAGGCAGAGACTGTTTAATCTCTTAATTTATTTAATCCATTTACACAATTTTTTACTTCTTTTTTTATTAGTGCGAGTACCATTTGTTCTGCAACTTCTAGTCCCACATTTTCTTGTGCTTCTATTGTTGAAGCGCCTAAGTGTGGAGTGCAAATAACATTAGGGTGTATTATTAATTCTCTATTCGAAGCTGGTTCTTCAGTATATACATCAAGTCCGGCTGATGCAACTATTCCTTTGTTTAATGCAGTTAGTAAAGCAATTTCATTAATTACTCCTCCTCGTGCAACATTAAGTATTCTTACTCCTTTTTTCATTTTGTTGAATTGTTCATCAGATATCATGTTTTTTGTTTTATCCGTTAGTGGAACGTGAACCGTAATATAATCCGCTTTAGAGTAAATATCTTCTAATTCAGCTTTAGTTACTCCTATTTCCTTAAATTTTTCATCTCCTAAAAATGGATCATAAACTAAAACATTCATTTCCAAGCTTTGTGCTACTTTTGCAACTTTTTTTCCAACATTTCCTAATCCAATTAATCCTAAGGTTTTCGCTTTGAGTTCAGTTCCTTCAAAACTTTTTCTATCCCATTTTCCTTCTTTCATTGATTTGCATGCTAAATAATTTGGTCTTGCAGTAAGCATCATTAATGCTAATGTTTGTTCAGCAGCGGCATTAGTATTTCCAAAAGGAGTATTTTCAACTACAATTCCTAATGCTTTAGCAGATTCTTTATCAACATTATCCACTCCAACTCCTGCTCTTCCAATTACTTTTAATTTTCCATTAGCTCCTGCTTCCAAGATTTTAGCAGTAACTTTTACTCCACTTCTAATAACAAATGCATCATAGTTTGGAGCAATGATAGCAAGTTCATCTTCTTTTAGTCCAATTTTAACTTCAAGTTCTAGTCCCGAACTCTTCATTATCTCTAATGCTGTTTCACTTATGGGATCTGTTATTAGTACTTTCATCTTTTCAACTCCAAAATTTTAAATATGTCCTAATTATAGTGTTTAATAATTATTTCATTTCTTCTGCAAGTGCATCAAGGTAGCTTTTGAGTTCTTCCATTTTCAAATTTCCCATGTGAGGAACTCTAAATGTATCAGGCATTCCTTTAGCAATTAAATCATCATTTAATTTTCTGTATCCTGCATCCATTACATATCCTTTAGCTTTAACTTTTTTCTTAACCTCTTCTAAATTTACTTTGTTAGTATTAGAAATACAAGTAACTGTATTAGATCTATGTTCTTTTTGCGCAAATATTTCCATTCCTTTATTTGTTGCCCAAGTTTGAGTTAAGTTAGCCATTTTTGCGTGTCTGTTCCAAACATTATCCATTCCCTCAGTTAACATATCATTTAGTTGGGCTTTTAATCCAAAAAATAATCCAACCGCAGGAGTGTAAGGAGTTTGATTAGTATCATATTCTTTAGCTAGTTCAACAAAATCAAAATAATATCCTTTACCTTTTACAGTTTTTGATTTTTCAAGTGCTTTCTCACTCACACTTGCAAAACTTAATCCAGGGGGAAGTGAGAAACACTTTTGTGAACTTGTTAAGCAAACATCAATTCCAAGTTCATCAACAGGAATTTTTGCTCCACCCATAGAAGAAACTGAATCCACACAAAACAATGCGTTGTGTTCTTTAATTAAAGGTGCAATTTCTGCTAAAGGATTAGTAACCCCCGTTGAAGTTTCATTATGAGTTACACAAATTGCTTCGTATTTCTTTTGACTTAATTTTTCACTAAGTGCTTCTTTTGAAATTGCTTTACCCGATTCAACGTGAAGTGTATCAACATTCTTTCCACATGATTTAGCAATATCAACCCATTTTTTTCCAAATGCTCCGCATTCAATCATTAGAACATTATCATTAACACAATTTCGAATAGCTCCTTCCATTAATCCAGTTCCAGAACTAGTTGAAATTAGTACTCTATTATTAGTAGAAAAAACTTTTTTTAATCCAGTGGAACATTCGCCAAAAATTTCAGCAAATTCTTTTCCTCGGTGCCCAATCATTTCTTTTTGCATTGCGCTATTTGCACTCTCTGATACAGTTACCGGTCCTGGTATGAATAATCTCACTATAATCAACCCCTAAATTTAATTTGTTTTTTTATTTGTTTTTGATTAAGATATTTTTATTTAGTAATTTTTGGTTTAGTTCTTTGTGGTCCATATTTTTTAAGTAAATTAATTGCAGCTTTTACATCCGATTTTCTTATTCTTGGCCCTACTTGTCCCTTGCCTAGTGCAAGTACTCTTTTAGCAGATTCCATATCAGTGTGTTCAATTTGTACACTTTCATTAATTTCTCTTAATTGTCTTATTACATTATGAAAAGCAGTTGCTTCTTTCGGACTAGCATATCTTCGTAAAAAAGGAATTTTTTCTACTTCTTTAATTCTTCTTGCTTTTTCTAATGCAACTAATTTTTCAGTCAAAATAGGATTAGCTGTGTTTATTATTTTATTTCCTTGAGTTTTTTGCCCACTCATTATAGTAGCAAGTCCTCTTCCAAGTCCTTTTTTTACTGGCATTAATCCACCCTTAGTGAAAGTTCTTTAACTTTTTTGCTTTGGATGTATTGGAAAGAATTGTTGAAGTGTTCATTAAGTTCAATTCTAATTGTTTCAATTCCGCGTTCAACGTTAACCCTTGGGTATAAGTGGTAATAATCTCTAATTCTTTCTCCTGCTTTAAAATCAATTATTTTTTTGCTGATGAAAGTATTTCTTCCGCCTTTATCAAATCCAATTCTGTCTCCAGAGTAAATATCAAGTGAAATCATTTGACTCTTGTTTGAATTATTAACAAGTTCAATTTCAAGTTCAACAGGTTCTTTGTGCATTAGCACCATTCGCATTGGAATTAACTCAGCTTTCAAATCAATCATACCATTCACCAAAAATTGTTCTATTACAACTAACTCATTTACTTATTTATTAAGTTTTCTTTAGCTCAAAAATGCTTTATGTAGCAATTGGTATTTTTTATTTTTAAAATAAAAAAGGAACCCTTAAATATCACTTAATTGATATTTAGTTAAATGGGAAAAAGAGTATTTCTTTTATTTTTTTGGTGATTAATAATGATTCCTGAAGCAGAATTGATTAGAAAAGAATATGTAATTCGTCAAATAGATTTTCCTGAATCAGTTGCCTTAACAAAAAAATCTCTCCTTCGATGGTGCTGTCTTTCTTTAGGTTTAATTTCTCCAAAAGAAACTCGTGATAAAGGATTTTTAGTTTTTGATGCACTCTTCACGTATTTATTTACAAAAAAAACTACTCCTTCTACACTTGATATTAAATCTTTTATTAAAGAAAAAAATAATGTTGAAATGAGTGAAAAGTTAGTTCGTTACCATTTGAATAGAGTAATTGATTTAGGATTAATTATACGTGATGGAACTCATTACAAAGTAAATCCTTCTCCTTCTAGTGAACAAAGAGAATCTCTAAAAGAATCTTTTTTAGCTTGGAGTAAAAAAAATATTGAAACAGAAATGGATAAAATTTCACTTGCTTTAGAGAAAATGCAAAAGAGTTATGAAAAATGAAGTTTATTTTAACTTGAATTTATTAATGATATATTTGAATATGGTTAGTTATGATAAATAACAAAAATTTAAAGTTATTTGCTAAATTAAGTAAAAAATCAACTGCTCAAGGTACTGTAGAGTATTTAGTAATTATTGCTGTTGTTATTGTTCTTTCTTTAATTGTTGTTGGTTTATTCATTAGTGTTTCCTCTTCTCCCAGTCAACAGATTAGTGAATCTTCTGAAAGACTTGGGGCATCTTCTAGAAGTGGAATAAATATTAATGAAGGAGTTATTGATGTTCAAGGCGAGTCAATAATTAAATTAAATAATAATTCTAGTGATGCCATCACTTTAACCAGAATTACAGTGGGTGGAATTGATAATGAGTTTTCTGAACAGTTAGTTGGTTTGGATTCTAAAATTTTTAGTTTAAGTGATTTGATTAGTGGTTGTGTTTGTGTCGCAAATCAAAAAAGTGTGAGTTGTGAGTATGTTATTAATTATACTCAAAACGGACTAGAAAAAACTGACAGAATAACAAAAACAATTGAGTGTGTTGTAGACGCAGTTCCAGTCAATCCTCCAACTGTTGTTGGTTTAGGAAGTGGAAATCTCACAGATCCTTGGATTATTAATTCTTGTCAAGAATTACAAGGAATAAAAAATCACTTGGATGGAAATTATAAATTGGGTGCAAATATTGATTGTGCATCTTCATTAGAATGGAATAGTGAAGCTGGTTTTGAACCAATAGGTAAAATTGGTTATTGTTCTTCAGATCCTGAAACATATTACTCTGAGGAAGTTTGTGAGGGAGCAGGTACTTGTATTCACTCAGAGTGCCCTGACGCAGGGTGGTGGTGTACAAATAGAGATTCTTGTGAAAATTGTGTTAATTGGATTGGTTGTTCTGGTGAAAATGGAGTTTGGGGTAATTACAACTATAATTGGATTGATGAAACTCCATTTACAGGTTCTTTTAATGGAGATAATAAAACCATTTCTAATTTGACAATAAATCGTCCTTCAATTAGCACTGTTGGATTATTTGGTTATTCAAAAGGAAATATTGCTAATGTTGGTTTAGTTGATGTTAATATAAATGGAAATATCTTGGTAGGGGGTCTTGTAGCTTATTTGAGTGATGCCAATGTTTCAAATTCTTTTGTAACAGGAAATGTTGAAGGGTATGAATATGTGGGAGGCTTAATTGCTTACCAACTAGGTGGTTTAATTTCAAAATCTTATTCTTTAGCAAATGTAACAGGAACTTCTCCTATTGTAAATTATGGAAATGATGGAGGTTTAGTAGGATTATCTACTGGAATAATTGATGAATGTTATTACATTGGGACTATTAGTGCTCCCTATTCAGGTGGTGTTGGTGGTCTTGTAGGGACTTTTTATTCAAACGCAATACAAATTAGTAATTCTTATTCTTCAGCAAATGTGACTGGGCAGGTTTCAGTAGGGGGTCTTGTTGGTTCAAATAGTTCTTTAATTTTAAATTCTTACTCTACAGGGATTGTAACTGGAGATAGCGCTGTTGGTAGTCTTGTCGGATCATCTGGTGCAGATGTAGTTGTTCCTTATTTAATTTCAAATTCATTTTCAACAGCAAGTGTTTTTGGTAATGAAAATGTGTATGGATTTGTAGGGTCTTCTTATGAGCCTGTGTTTAATTCTTACTGGGACACTTATTTGACTGGAAAATCAAATTGTTATCGCATTGGAGGATATGGAGTTTATAATGATTCAAATGTTGGTTGCACTCCAACTTATAATTTAGTAACTGATTATCAAGGTACTAGTGGTGTTGCAAAGTTAGGGAATGTTTCAAATTGGAAAGCACGTGATAATAATTATCCAATTTTAAGTTGGCAGTAATTTTTTTTAGTTTCTTTAGATAAATTTAAATAGTTGTTTTACTTGTTTGTTTATATGTTTAGTTCAAATAATTCTGCCCAAGGTACGGTTGAATATTTAGTGATTTTGGCGGTTGTTGTTGTTTTGAGTTTGGTTGTTGTTGGTTTGTTTACCGGGATGTTTTCTAATTCTAGTCAGCAGATAACTGCTTCTTCTTCTAAATTGGGTGGTAGTTCTAGTGGTGGCGTTAGTATTGTTGAATCTGTTTTGGATTTGAATGGTGATTCGTTAGTTAAAGTGGGTAATAATTCTAGTGATACAATTACTTTGACTAAAGTTATTGTTGGTGGAGTTGAGAATTCTTTTTCTGAACAAGTTGTTGCAAGGGATTCTAAAACTTTTAGTTTGAGTGATTTGGTTTCCGGTTGTAGATGTTTGAGTGGACAAAAAAGTGTGAGTTGTGAATATGTTATTAATTATACTCAAAACGGACTAAAAAAACTGACAGAATAACAAAAACAATTGAGTGTGTTAGTGATGCAGTTGCAGTTAATCCTACAAGTGTTGTTGGTTTAGGTACTGGGACTATCACAGATCCATGGATAATAAATTCTTGTCAAGAATTACAAGATGTGAATTTACGTTTAGATGGAAATTATGCATTAGGTACAGATATTAATTGTGCAGAGACAAGAACTTGGAATAATGGTGCAGGGTTTGATCCGATAGGAAATTGTGTTTTGGGAAATGCTTGTGCGTCTAGTAATCATACTTATGATTTTAATGGAAATTTAGATGGAAGAAATTTTAGAATATTAAATTTATACATTTACCGACCTACTTCAACTGATGTTGGTTTATTTGAAGTGATTTCTCCTTTATCTACAATAAGTAATTTGGGAATTATAGATAACAATATTACTGGTCAAATGCTAGTTGGTTCTCTTGCGGGTGAAAATTATGGAATTGTAAGAAATAATTATTCAACAGGAAGAGTAAGAGGAGGAAATTATGTTGGAGGATTATTAGGTTATAATGATAGAGGGACAGTAAGTAGAAATTATACTACTGGAATAACTATTGGAACTATTGATTATACAGGCGGATTAATTGGGTATGATACACGTGGAGTAATAACTAACAATTATACAACAGGTGCTACAACAGGGTATACTCGAACAGGAGGATTACTGGGTATTGCAAGTCTTTCAACAATTCAAAATAGTTATAATACAGGTCAAGTAATAGGGTCTTATTGGTATACTGGGGGAATAGTTGGATATTTGAAGAATAGTTCTCTTATAAATTCTTATAATAGAGGTGATGTAAATTTGATGCTAGGCGGTGTAGATTCTTTAGGTCCTGGTGGAATTACAGGTTTAATTTACGATTCAAATGTTACTAATTGTTATAATTCAGGAAATGTTTATACAATAAAAAATGCTGCTGGCGGAATAACTTCTGCAATTTGGAAGCAAGTAAATAAAAGTATAATTACAAATACTTTCTCTACAGGAAAAGTATTTGGGCCAACTGGGGATGTGAATGGGCTTATAGATATTGTCCCTGCAGCAAGTTTAACCGCAACAAATTTATGGTGGTATGATCAAGCAGGAGATAATGCAAATGCTTGCGGAACAACTTGTTCTATTTCAACAACAGATGCTAACTTTTACGATTCAACACAAGCAGTTTATACACAAACTCCAATTTGGAATGATGGTAATTGGGTGTGGTCAGCAAGTGCTCTTCCTACGCTTGTTTGGCAATAAAATTTATTTTTTTTAATAAATTTTTAAGTTTTTTTTAATTATTTTTTTATTTTTTTCATTAATAGTTTAATTTTTATACTTAGTAATTCTATTATTTGAAGGTGTTTTTCTGCCGCAACAAAAACGAATGTCTTTTGAAACTACTCCTGGTGAAATTTACCGAGGGATTACTACTGTTTCTGAAAATTTTGAAGGTGAAACAAAAATTGGGGTTGAAAAGGAACATGATTTTGTAATTTTTTGTAAAAAATTTGCAAAACAATTTCCTGGATTAGGGAAAGGTGCAGTTTATTCAGAGAAACATAATGATGCAATTCAATTTTTAGGTTGGCGTTTAACTGCAGAAGAATTTATGTGCGCAGTTAAAGGAGTTTTTGTATCAGGAATAATTCCCGTAATACTTATTTTAGTTATGACTTATTTTGTTGGTTTTAGTATTCCTATTGGGGATGGAATTGGACTTGATTTGGCTTATGAATATTTTGGGGAAAATGGAATAGTAGTTTTCATGATTTTAGCCATGGCTCTTTTTGGGGTAGTTGGTTTTATTGCTTATATGGTTTATTCTTATCCAACTAATTCTGCTGATGATGAAAAGAATCGTGCTTTAAGTTATGTTCCTGAAATGGTTGGATATTTAATAATGTCAATGAAGTTAGTTCCTAATTTAGAAAAATCAATTGAGTTTAGTGCAAAGCACGGTAAAGGAAAAGTCGCAGATGATTTTAAACACTTGATTTGGGATTTTCAAATTGGAGTGTATTCTTCAATTAGTGAAGGATTAGATATGATGGCTCTAAGGTGGGGAAAATATTCCACTGAATTAAAAGAATCTTTAATGAAAATTAGAGCAAGTGTAATGGAGCCAAGTGAATCAAAGCGTTACCAGTTACTCGATAAAACAATGAGTGAAGTTCTTGAAAGTGTAAAGGAAAAAATGGGTGATTATGCTCGATCTTTAAATCAACCATCAGTAATGTTATTTTACATTGGAGTACTATTGCCTTTGTTATTAGTAATAATTCTTCCAATTGGTTCAGCCTTCTCTAACTCTCCTCTTGCAACTACTCCAGTTTTAGTATTTATTTACTGTCTATTAATTCCAATGTTTGCTTATAATTTTGCTAAAGGTGTAGTAAAGAAAAGACCCGCAACATATGAGCCTCCTTTTATTGATGATAATTTTGCTGGACTTCCTCCAAAATGGGGAATGAGAATTAACAATGGTGTAGTTGATGTTCGATTAGTTTGTATAGGGATTTTGATATTCGGTTTAGTAGCTTCTATATTCCTTTCAGTTGAAGGTCTTCCTCCAAAGAGTTTATTTCCAAAAGATGAAGATGGAATGTCAATGGTTCCTTTTCAATTAATTCCTGCAGATAAACAACTTGATGAAGTTTTCAAAGAGAAAGGAAGAAATTATTATGAAAAAATTGGGCCTGATTTATACGCACTTCAATTGAATTATGATTTTTTTGATGCAGGGGTAAAACAAGGTGATTATTATAAATTATTAATTAATCAAGGAACTTCTCCTGATACAGCTTTATTAACAGTCTATAAAGAAAAATTAGAATTTACTGCTAGTGCGGATAATGATACAACAAAATATATTTTTTGGTCAGGATCAATTTTTAGTTTAGTACTTGCTTTTTGCATTGGATTATATTTTACAAATATATACAAACGAAAAGCTCAGGAACAAATCATTCAAATGGAAGATGAATTTAAGGAATCCATGTATATGATTGCTTCAAGAATGGGGGAAAATAAACCTGTTGAGAGTGCATTAAAACAGGCGCGTGACTTTTTGCCAAATCTTTTGGTGAGTAAAAGAATTTTTGGAAAAACTATTGAAAATATTGAATTAATGGGGCTTCCTTTAGAGAATGCTGTTTTTGATCCAATCTATGGTGCAATGAAAGGAATTCCTTCAAAGCTTTTGAGTACTGCAATGCGTTTACTAGTTGATTCAGTAAGTTTAGGGGTTGAAGTTGCTTCAAGAACTTTAATGTCTCTTTCTCTTCAAATGGAGAACATGGACAAGGTAAATAAATCTTTACAAGAAATGGTTTCGGATGTAACAACAACAATGCAAACTATGGCGCTTTTTATTGCTCCAATGGTACTGGGTATTACCACCGCTTTGCAAAAAGTAGTTTTAATGACTCTTGCGTCAGTAGTAGTTGCTCCTGAAACAAATGCTGATGCAGTTAATACTAATGTTTCTTCACAATTCAGTATGAACTCTATTTTCAAAGTTGATTTTGCAACTTTCCAAACTTTTGCTACTCCTTTAGAATATATGATTATAGTTGGAATATACGTTGCTTTAATTGTAGTAATTTTAACTTACTTCACTTCAAAAATAAAAGAAGATAATGATTTAGTGTTTAGATTAAATTTAGCAAGAGGACTTCCAATAGCAATGGCTGTTTATTTAATTACAACAATTGGGGCGAATCTTGCAATTAGTACAATGATGTTTGGCGGAGTATGATTAGTTTGTCTAAATTAAAAAAAGTTTTAAACAAATTTCCGACAATTAAAAAAGCTCACGCTAAAGGCTTTTCTTCCCCAGTTAATTTACTTAAAGAAGAAAAAGCTCAAGCAGAAGCAGTATTTCGTTTAATGATTGATTCCGTTATTGGTTTTGCAATTCTTTTAGTTATTATTTCTGCTCTAAATTATTTTCAAGGACAAGTAATTGTTCAATCCAAAGCTGATTTAATCTCTTTAGTAAAAAATGCAGTTAATACTCCAACAGGAATTATACTCAAATCAAATGAATTAACTTTTCCTACAAAATATGCTGTTACTGTTATTGACTTAAGAAATTGGACTAATTTGAGTGAAAATTGTTTTCTTTTTGATTCTCGTGGTTCTATTACTACAAATGCTGATAAAACAAAAGTGGAAGTTACTCAAGCAATTAAAACAATTGTTTACGCAACATGCGATAGTATGCCTGGTTGTAATCCACGTAAAGATCCAGAAAGTAGAAGTGAATGTTGCAATATATGCACAGTTTCTTTTGGAAAACCTATTTTGATTAACTAATTTAAAGTTCATTTTTTTTGTTTCATTCTTACCTGTTGTGTTTAAATATTAAAAAGTTTTTATTTATTAAAATGGGATTTTTGAATGATTAAAAAAAAGAAACGGACTTTTAGTGTTTTTGAACTGATAATTGTCGGGGCAGTAGCATTTGTTATTTTGATGATTTGGTTATCATTTGTAGAAACTCCTAGTCCTTCAAATCCTTTGATAGATGTTTCAACAATAGTAATTAATGCAGTTAATTCTCCTACAGGGATTGTGTTAAAATCGCGTGAATTAACTTTTCCTGCGGATTTCTCAATTGATGTTTCTGATTTGCAAAAGAGTACTAATTTGAGTGAGAATTGTTTTGAGTTTGAATCAAGTAATGAATTAATTAATACAAATATGGATAAAAAGAAAGTGACTTTCTCTCAAGGATTGAGAGTTGTTGTGTATGCACAGTGTATTACTAATCAAGGTTGTGATTTGCGTATTCTTCCAAGTAATTTTGGAAGTTGTTGTAATCAATGTGTAGTGTCATTTGGAAGTCCTCCTCTTAATGATTAGTTATTCTTTTTGTTAATTTTTACCCCCTGTATTTAAATATTAGAATGCTTTTATTTAGTAAAAGGTGATTTTTGAATGATTAATCAAAAGGGACAGGCTTTTAGTGTTTTTGAACTGATGATTGCCGGTGTAGTAGCGTTTGCTATTTTGATGGTATTATTACCTATTATTGCTAATATTTGGAATGGTACTGGTGCAGACCCAATACCTTCTATTTCGGATTCAATTAAAACAGTTGGAACTTCAGGAACATTATCTACTGTTCCATTTGTTTTAAAGAAAGATCTTTCAATTTCATCAACTAATTTAGCAAGTAAAACTGATTTAGATAAAGAATCATTTATTTTTACTATGGGTGAATTTACTAGTGAAGATAAAATAGAAACTGATGGAACTTATTTGAAATATTTAGGGCCAAATGGAGAAAAAACTATTTCTGCTATTGTGGTTTGTGAGCAAACTAATTCAGATTTAGCAACATCTTTGGGGCGAATGGAGGCTTCAAAATATGATCTTAGTTTAGCTTCAAATGGTTGTGCTCGTGATGGATTACTTTGCTGTGTAATAATTCCAACAAGATCAAGTGGCAAGAAGTAATTTTTTTAGAAAAGAAGTAGAAGTACTTCTTTTCTTATCCTATTTTTTATTTTTGATTTAGTATTTTTTTAAATATTTTCTAATTTAACTAAATTTAATTGCTAATTTTTTTATTTCGTTCTTACCTGCTGTCTTTAAATATTAGAAAGTTTTTATTTAGTAAAAGGTGATTTTGGGATGATTAATCAAAAGGGACAGGCTTTTAGTGTTTTTGAGCTGATGATTGCTGGTGTAGTAGCGTTTGCTATTCTAATGGTATTGTTACAAGTAATTGGTGGAATTACAAAAGGAACTGATAGTGATGCATTAACTGCTATTTCAAATGCAGTTAGTTCAGCTTCTCCTTCAGGACAAGCTTTTGCTACTCCTTTTATTTTAAAGAAAGATGTTGCTGTTATGGTAACTAATTTAGCAAGTAAAACTGATTTAGATAAAGATTCATTTATTTTCACAAAAGGTGAATTTGTAAGTGATACTGATGAAATAGAAGTTGCTGAAGATGGTACTTGGATGAAGTATACTGGTGCTAAGCCACAAAAAAAGATTTCAGCGGTTGTAGTTTGTGAACAAACTAATTCAGATTTATCTACTGCTCTTGATATGATAGAAGCAAGTACTCCTACAAAGGATGTTGCAATAGCAAAAATTCTTCCAGGGTGTAAAAACGACGGAATTGTTTGTTGTGTAATAGTTCCAACAAAAGCAGCTAATTAAAGTACAACATTTTTTTAGAAAAGAAGTATTATATACTTCTTTTCTCTCTTATTCTTTTAGTGATTAATTAAATGGCTGACAGATTTACTAAAAAAGATTCTATATTATTAGAAGAAAGTGGTGCTGGGGATTTTGGTTCCATTTACATGCTTTTAGTTTTTGCAATAGCTGCTTTGCTTTTGGTTGTAGTAGTTAAACCGATTTTTAGTTCTAGTCAAAAAACCATTACTAAAGCAACAAATCAAGTTTAATTTTTCTTTTGTTATTTTTTTAGTTTAAGGTGTGTAAGTATGGTTTGGTTTTTAGGAAATGAAAAAGCTCAAGCCAACCGAGCAAAAGCTAAACTTTTGCGGGCAACGCAAAGTCCGTTGACTTTGCTAAGGGGCTTTAAGTTCCGCGAACGCTTTCTCCAGTTAGGAGAAAGGGCTCAAGCTGCTGCTCCTTTTGAATTATTAGTTGCTGTTGTAATAATGAGTTTTGTAATGGTTGTAGGTTACGTAGTTTTGGAAGATGTTAATACTCAAGTTTGTTTGAATAGTGTTGATAAAGAAATGACTGAGTTCAAATCAGCTATTGAAGATAGTGTTGCAAGAATGAGTTCTAGACCAATTACTTTTCGTCCGCAAGGAGCTTGTTTCTCAACAAAGAAAGCTTTACTTGAAATTTATGATGAAAAAACAAGAGGGGTTTGTGCAGCAATTTGTGGGGTAGCTACGGATAGTTGTTATATATTAAAATTTTCTTCTGATTTAGCTGGTGCTCTTAAAAGAAAGTGTTTGAATCTTCCTGATTTTACTACTTTTCAAGACGCTGCAAGTACTTATTGTAAGGATGAAGTATTATCAGGTACTGGGTATAGTGTAATTAATCCAACTGTAAAAGGAGAGTTTTTGGCGGGAAATTATATTATTAGAAATGTTTCTCCAGCAGGGCACGCTTGGCCTTTGATTTGTGTATGGTATAAGGGTGGCACAAAATAAATTAACAAAAATTGGTTTTTTTTTAAATTATTTTATTGTTTGAATTAAAAAGTATGTAAAGAAAATATTTAAGGTGTTATAAAAAATGTTGGGATTTATTTTAAGTAAAATGCAAATGCTTTTTTTTGCGGTAGGGATTGCGGTAGTAGCTCTCATGTTTTTGAATTTTGTTTCAGTTATTGGGTTACAAAGAACTGCTGATGCTGTACTTGCTTCTGATTTGAAAGTTGTTTCGGATCAATCCACTGCTGATTTATTGTGTTCATTTAAACAAACTGCTATTCCTGATAAATTGGTTTATGGTGTAAGTAATACTCCTTATTTTTATGATCTTGAATTTATTAAAGAAAAATTAGTTGATAGTGCGGATGCTTCTTCTCCTACTAATGTTTTAATTATGCGTATAGTTGAACACCAAATTTCAAAAGCCGGAGCAGTTGTAGACCCTACAAAAATTGATGAATCTAAAAAGAAAGTTGTTTCAGCTAAATCATTTGTTTCTGAATCTGAGTTTATTTTAATTGACCCTGCTTTTTTAACAGATCTTTCTCCTTTGACTCCTGTAACATATAATGTTCCATTCATTTCTCTTTACCCTCGTGCAGCTTCTCCTCAAAGCACAGCCGCTTCACCTAATGGATTTGTTGCGTTAAAAGAAGTTGTTAATGGAAAAAGATTTATTTATATTATTCCTTGCGCTAGTGAAAAAGAAGAGAATAATTGTTTGAATAACATTTTTAGAGTTGGCTGTTATAAATTGAAAACCGAGCATGCTAATGATTTGAAACAGGATACTCTTATTGATTCTTGTTTTAATATAATTTTACCTACTGCGGGCGTTAGTGAAACTGAAAAAACAAAGAACTTTACTTGGAAGGATTGTTTAAATAAATTTCCTGCAATTGGTAATTAAATTTAGTATATTTTTTGATTAAATAGTTTTATTAATAATAAAAGTATTGTTTTTCTAGTTTTGGTTACTAGGTGTTAAGGATGTTCAAAAGAGGTTTTATTGGTCCTATTGGGGATGATTTGCCTTCATTAATTCCTATTGTTACGGGACTAGTTATTTTTTTTAGTATTTTTGTTTTAACTCTTAATACTTACAATGAAAAGAATAATTATCTTGAGAAACAAATTGATATGACTTCAGTAGCAAGGGATCTAAAAGGAGATTCTTTAATTTTGAATTGGAGTCAATTTAATGATCGTTGTTCTGCAATGAAAGTAAAGCGTTATCCTTACAGTTTTATTATAGCGGTTTATGGGGCAAATGTTGATTTGACCAAAGTTGTCCAAGAGTTTAAAGATGCTTCTTTGTTAACTGGAGAAGAAATAAATAATGGTGTTGATGAGTTTAGTTTCTTAAAACAAGAAATTGTTGGTGGATCAACTATGAGTTTTTATTGTAATTATCTTAAAATTGGGGGTAAGGAATTTTCAGATAATAAAAGACAATATTCAATTAGATTTTACCCTATTGCAATTCAACAACCAATATTAGTTCAAACTGGCACAGTAACTTATCAATATCTAATTGTTCCTGCCGTTATGGCGATGGTGGTGTGGGAATGAATTCTATATTTGATTTTAAAATGGATAAAAGGGGTCAAGCTGCTTTAGTTGATTCATTATTTTTTATTGCAATTGTTTCCGCTTTAGGAACCGGTTTATTTTATTTTGCAATAAATTATGGTTTAAGTTCAGAATCAATGCTTAATTCTTTTTACTCAAGTGATTTTGCTACTGATGCATTAAAGGTTCTTACTTATGTTAATATTACTCGTGATGGTAGAGTTATTTCTCCTGATATGCGTGTTCTCCCAAGTGATGAATTTGATTATTTGTTTGCGATGATTAAGGAGGATTATGCTGAAAATAATAGTGCCTCTGTAAAAATTACTTTCCAAACCCAAAAATATATTGCTAGTACTCTTTATGCTGTGTTAAAACCATTTGATAGTGCATATGATTATGTTTTCTTTATCTCTAAGGAAGGTGCCACAAAGAGTGATCAAACTTTTTTAGTTGTAATTTTTGCTTTGCATAATCCAATTACTCTTGATGATGGGACTAGTGGAGTAGAGAGAGTATATTATTCATGTATACCAAAATTTTCAAATTTCATTGAAAAAACAATTTTTCCTAATGCGGGTGCTATTGATTCTGCTTTAGGGAAAATTTCTTTATGTGAGAGTTCTTTGACTTGTTCACCTTACTTATTAGGGCTTAATATTTGGATTTCAAAAAAAGCGCAAGTTTTCACTAAAATTGTTGATGGTACGGATCAGGATTTTAGTTGTACTTTAATTGAAGGTATTGTTAGTCAGAATGTTGTTTAAATTTTTTAAAAAATTAATTTTTTTAAAAAAATATTAAATTTTTGCTTTTGTTCCACATTTTGGGCACAACTTATCAGTTCCTTGTGTTTTAGCACAATTAACGCAAAAAGCTGTTCCGCATTTTGAACAATAAATAACTTTTTCAGTGTTTTTTTTGCAATTAGGGCAAAGTGATTTTTCTTCATCACTAATATCTTCTATTTGGCTAATTTCGTCTGTGCCTTCACTTTTAGTTGAATCGCTTTCGCTTATATCTCCTAAACTAATATCAAAATCATCTTTTTGTTTCCCTTTGCTTTGTGTATCTTTTTCATCCTCTCCAAAGAGATCCTTAATATCAGTTACTTGTGAATTAGAATTTTGCATTGTTGGTTGTGTGTTAATTGGTGCTTGTTGAAGAGGTTGATTAACGCCTTGTCCCATATTTGATGTTTCTGCGTTTCTCTCTTTTCTATTTCTTCCTCTTTGAGTTGGTTGTTGAGTAGAGTTATTATTTTGATTATTAGTTGAATCAGTTCTTAGTTGATTGTATAAAGTCTCTGCGATTTGTTCTTCTTCTTTTGAATTAGGCATTCTATTGTTTTGTACTTTGAATCGCTCTATTTCCCCAAGAGCAAGTTTTTCAACTAAATTTTTTTCTTGTAGTGTTCTTAATTCTTCTAAATTCTTTTTATCTGCTTCAAGATTAACATCATTATAATCCATTGATGGAATTCTATCAGTGCCTACTTGGAAGTTTTCTTCTTGATCATTCTTATTTCTATTAGATCTGTTTTGATTAGATTGATCTTGTGGTTGATTGTAAGAGTAATTTTGTTGTTGGGGCGAGTTTTGGTTTCTATTGAATCTAGCTAATCTTCGTGGTACATTTTGTTCCATTTTTATCATTCCTATCTAATCTTCTTTAATCATGTTTAATAATTCTTCTTCACTCTCTAAATCTTCAAGTTCTTCTTTTTTATTTGGTTTGCCTTCTTTTTTTGTACTATTAATATCTTGGGCATATTCTCTAAGTTTTGTTAAAACTGAATTTTTTTGTGCAATACTTTCATTTTGAGTTATTTCTTTAGTTTCATTATTAACTTGACTTAATATATTTTTATTTTCTTCTTTAAATACTTGCTCTTCCACCTTTCTAGATTTAACCATTAGTCCTTGGTCAAACTTAATGTAATTTGAGTTTATTTTTGACTCTAAATTTGGGGTTTCTTCTTTTTTTTCATTTTTAACTAAATCAGCATAATTGATGTTGCTTTTGTAATTGTTTTTGCTGTTAAATTCATTAAGTTTTCTCATTTCAAGTTGTTCATCTTTTGTTAATTCATCTGTTTCGTTTAGTATAGTTCTTTTTAAAAATAATATTAATAATAATAAGAAATAAAAAATTAAACAAAGAATAATGTAATAAGTGTCCAATAAATTAAGTGAATCTATTATTATGAAAGGTACTCCGAATAAAATTAATCCTGCTATATATCCTAAAGCTACTTTTTCTAAAAATTTTCTTTTTTGAACAAAAGGAAAACCCGCTCTAATTAAACCATATCCTGGGGAGTAACTCCCTAATAAAAAAATTACGTAAATTAGTAAATCCATTCTATCAAGACTTAACTAAGTAATATTTTTATGAGTATTTATATTTGCTCTAAGGGGGGGAGTTAAAGAAAAAAGTTATTATTTTTTATTTAAGCAAATGATTTTATACTAAAAATGCCTTTAATTATAATGCAAAAAATAATTCAAAATAGTATTTTAATTATTCTTATTTTATTAATTTCCCCAATTGTTCTTTCTGCAATAAGTCCTTCTCATTCTTCTTGTGCTACAGGAAATGTGACTGAAACTGATATGTGGGGGCAAACTAGAACAGTGCTTAAAACAGATTGTTCAGCTTCTACTTCAAGTAATTTTATTCCTTCAGTTAGTGGGGAATATAGGTTTAGTGCAGTATGTGGTGGGTCTTGTGCTCTTACTTGCGGTACTTACATGGGGGATAACCCTTATTGTTCGGGACAGTGGACTACTATTTATGGTTCTTCTGGAGTATATTGTACAGGAACTAATACTCCTAGTGGTTCTAATTTAGTAATTTTAAAAAAGGGAGTTTCTTATCCTTTAGTTACAAATTATTACAAATCTGATTATTGTAATTATAATGGTAGTTGGTGGACACAAACGCAAGTTAGTTTAGTTAATGCTGCGCAAGATGGTGTTTGTGGGGCTAGTGCAAAATCTTATGGTATTGGGGAAACATTTAATACTTCTAACTTGTGTTCTAGTGGAACTTCTGTACCTTCTTCTCCTACACTTTCTAACACTGCAGGTGCAACTGCTTCTTGGGTTTGTGAAGCAACTTATGGAGGTGTAACTGAACAATGTTGTCAGGCAATCGGTTGTAAATGTAATTTTATGAATTGCACTGCTTCTAGAGTTTCTGCTCCACAAAATGGTGCTTGTGGTAGTGCTGCAAAGATTTATGCTCCAACTGAAACTTTCCCTTCTACTAATTTTTGTTCAATTGGTACTCCTTCTCCAACTACACCTTTGGCTCCTGCTTTAGGTGGAACTTCTAGTTGGACTTGTAGTGGTTTAAATGGTGGAACTCCTGCTCCATGTACTGCATCAAGAAGTTTAGATGGTGCTTGTGGTAGTTCTGCTAAAACTTATACTGCAATAGAAACTTTTGATAGTGTTAACTTGTGTTCTAGTGGAACTGCTGTTCCTTTGAATCCTTCCGATCCTGTTGCTGGTGGAGCGGCAGTAACTTGGATTTGTAATGGAGCTCAAAATGGAACAAATGCTAGTTGTTCTGCTTCTCGTTCTGCTTCATCGGTTAATGGTGCTTGTGGAGGAGCAAGTAGAATTTATGAAGAAGATGAAACATTTGATACATCTAATTTTTGTTTGAAAGGAAATGCAGATCCAATAAAACCTTCTGATCCTCTTGTTGGAGCAAGTTCTAATTGGGATTGTGTTGGTGTAAATAGTGGAACAACCGCTCCTTGTTCTGCTTTTAGAAATAGTAATGGTGCGTGCGGGGATGCTGCAAAAAAATATCTTCCTAGTGAACCCTTTCTTAAAGATAATTTGTGTTCCAGTGGATTAGCAACTCCTGTTGAAGTAGATGCCCCTACTATTGATAATCCAACTGTAAATTGGGAATGTTTTAATTTAAATGAAACTGATTCAACTACTTGCACTGCTACAAGAATGCTTGTTGATATGTGCGGAGAAGAAATTAATACTGTTCCTTCAGCTTCATCTATTTTTGCAGGCGGAAGTGGAACTTTAAGTGATCCTTATTTAATTGCTACTTGTACTCAATTACAAAACATAAATAATTATTTGAGTAGTAATTTTAGAATAAGTATGCCTATTGATTGTGCAGAATCTAGAAATTGGAATAATGGTAAGGGATTTATTCCAATAGGTTCGTGTAATGGATGGGTTTCTGATTGTATATCTGATCCAATCGATGTTTTTACAGGTACTCTTGATGGTAATGGTGGTGGAGGAGTAAGAAATTTATATATTAATAGACCGAATGAAAGAGTTGGATTATTTGGTTTCTTATATTATGCAACAATAAAAAATCTTGCAATAATGGATGCAAATTTATCAGGGAGCCATGAACTTGGCGGAATAGCTGGTTATGCTTACGCTTCAACAATAAAAAATTCAGTAGTAGGTCGAGCCCCCCCTTATGCACCAGTATTTTTAAGAAATAATTCTGATGAGGGAACTGGGGGTCTTGTTGGAGTAGCAGAACGGACAACAATTATTGATTCAAACGATGGGGGATTAAATTCTGGATGTACTGCTTGTTCAGGATCAACAGGAGTTGCATTTTATGCAGATGGATACACTTATAATTTTGGAGGAATAGTTGGTAAAGCAATTAATTCAACTATAACTAATTCTAATACATGGGGCGATTTTTCTAATACTAGTTATTTAATGGAAGCTCTTCACGTTGGTGGAATTGCAGGGTATATTGAAGATTCAACATTAATAAGATCAAATAATATGGGCTATTATCCTTTGAAAGCATATAATGATGTTGGTGGAATTGTTGGGCAAAGTTTTCGTTCAAAAATAATTGACTGTGATAATAGAGTAGATATTAATGCAGAATCTAATTATGCTGGAGGAATTGTAGGGCACGCAGAGGAAAGTTGGATTATTTTGTCTAATAATTCAGGAAAGGTAGAAGGAGAATATTCTGTTGGCGGAATTGTTGGGTATTTGTTGCGTTCGTTAGTTTCTAATTGTAATTCAAGTAAAACAATAACTGGAAGAGAAAATTATACTGGTGGAATTATTGGGACATCAAGTAATTCAATTGTTGATTTTTCTGAAAACACGGGTGCTATTAATTGTTATTCTGATTATTGTGGTGGACTAGTAGGGCAAAATTTTTATTCCTCTATTAAAAATAGTAGAAATTTTGGAAATGTAACTGGTTTAGGAGATCCAGTAACGCCTATTGGTGGAATTGCAGGATATTTTGATCAAGGTGAAATGATTAATACTCAAAATTATGGTTCAATTTTAAGAGGGCATTCTTATGGCGGTGGAATTGTAGGAGATGCGCGGTATAGTGTATTTGATGGAGTTTTGAATTATGGAAATGTTAGTTTGCCTACTTATACAACTACACAACGTACAATAGATCCTTGGAATGCAGGTGGATTATTTGGTGATATAGTTTTTTCAAAAATAAGTAACTCTTTTAATTATGGAAATGTTAGTGCACATGAATATGTTGGTGGAATACTGGGGGATTATACACAAGGTTTGGAAATGAATAATTGTGGAAGTTTTAATTCGTTTGATTTAAGTAAACCGGTTATAAGTAGTGTTCATTGTCCTGCTGCATTAACTTTTCCTTCAACTATTAATAATTCAGTGATTTGTAATATTAATCGTTCTGGGACATTAATTGTTTCAAGCGCAACTACTCCTTGTTCTGGCGTTCCCTCTGTTCCAATAAGTAGTTGTATGTCATTTGGTAGTAGTGTTGATTATAGAGAGTGTATTGGTCCAGTTTTTGGTGGAGAGTATAGTATTTATGAAATGAATCCTTCTCCGAAAAATAATCATATTGTTTTTAATTTTGTTGATAGAAATAGTTCTGCTCTTTGCGAAGTATATTGTGCATCAAATGATTATAATTCTACTAGTGGAAAATCTGAATTAAATTATGCATCTTATTTTAAAGATAATATTGGCGGATGGTATGATGCGAATCCTTTGCCTTATGAAGTAAATATGGTTGGCGGATCGACTTTACCTATTTGTAGAAAAAAAGTTAGAACTGATATTCCTTATTATTGTACTGGTTTAGTATCGGATAATTCAGAAATATTTTTGAATGATGATTTTGGTTTAACTAGTGATGTTGCGCGAACACTAGTAGATACAAATACTCCAACTAAATGTCAATATAAGTGTTCTAAGGGTTATTATAAGGGAAGTGGATCAAGCGCAAATACTTGTCTTCCTTATGCATGTAGTGGAAAGATTGATGCGAATGCTTTAATTTGTTATAATGATAATTATAGTTTGCCTAATGGTACAGTTTCAAATATATTAGTAAATTCACTTGATGATTGTAGTTGTAATAGAAAGTGTGAGTGGTATTGTAAAGCAGGGACTCATAGGGGTACTCTTGGAACTAAAGATGAAAATACTTGTATAAGTGATAAGAATGATTTTTCTTGTACTGGAAATCCGCCTAGTTTTTCAATAATCTGGCCTAATGATAATAAAGGATTAATACAAAATGTTCCAATTACTCTTAGTTCAGTTAATACTCCTGCAAAATGTGAATATCAGTGTATTTTTGGATATCATAAGGGTGCAATAGGGACTCCACAAGAAAATATGTGTGTGGAAAATAGTTGTTCTATGGTTAGTGATTTATATTGTCCTAGTGTTTGTAGTTATTTAAATGATGTTGATTGCACCAATAATTGTGTAGGGGATAATAATTCTTGTACTTTGAATAGTGATTGTTGTAGTAATTTTTGTGAATCAAATGTGTGTAAGCATTGTGGTAATACTGTTTGTGAATCTTTGCTTGATGAGAATTATATTAGTTGTCCTAGTGATTGTCCTCCTCCTGTTTGTGTGGGTTTTAGATCTAATTGTTTAGTTGCTAGTGATTGTTGTAGTGGTGTTTGTGTTAGTGGTCTTTGTGAGGGTTGTGGTAATACTCTTGTGACTTTGGGTGAGAATTGTAGTAATTGTAGTGATGCTTTTTGTAAGGGGGATCAGATTTGTAATGGTAGTTATTTTTGTGTTAATCCTTCTGATTTGAATTGTGGTAATAGACTTGTTGATGTGGGTGAGTCTTGTTCTACTTGTCCTAGTGATGTGAAGTGTGACTGGAATCAGAGTTGTGTTAAGGGTATTTGTAGTAGTGTTAATTCTATTTCTAAATTTAAGTTAGCTATTGATAATGGCAAGTTGGTTGCTTCTGTTAAGTGTTTGATTGATACTCAAGCTGATTTTAATATTTTTATTGATAACAATCGGTTGGTATCTTTTACTCTTTCTTGTACTAAAGTTGAAAGAGTTATTTCTTTTGTTAATATTGATTTTAATGGTGTTACTTATAGTGGTTCAGTAAAAATCAATCCTCTTTGTGATGTTTGCTCAAAACAAGACTTTTTAAGAATAGGAAAAGATGTTGATATAACAAAAATTCCTGACAATTCAATAATTTTTATTTTATTCATTTTAATAATAGTTATAGGGATAGTAACTAACAAAAGTAAGAAATAGAGTTTTATTATTTTCATTGAATTCATTTTTTAGTTGAATATTTCCCTTTTAGAAATTCTTTTATACTAAGTAAATCATTAATTCGTTATGGATTTAACTCTAATATTTGGAACTATTTTTGATTTGCTTAAGTTACTAATTTTGGCTAGTGTTATTGGATTTATTTTATTTAAAGTGTTTTCTCCATTGAGAAAGTGGATTGAAACTAAGTATTCTCTTTCTTGGTCAAAATCATGTTTGATTTTAAATTTTTCTACTTTTTTTATTTTCATTACAATTGTTTTTGTTTATTTTATGATTGTAGGTTTCTTTAATGCTCCATTAAGAGATCCAACTACAGAATACACTTTTATTGAAAATGTAGTGTTAGTACTAATTGCTATGCCTAGAATTATTGTTTCATCAATAATTTTAGCTTTTTTGTTCTTCTTTTTTGAGTTAGTTGCAAGTTTATTTATGGGGAAAGAAGATACTTCTAAAAATAAGAAAAAATCAAGAGGTTGGGCAAAAGAGTTTTACGGAATAATGATTTCTTCTTTGATATTTCTTTTGATTTTCTTGTTCATTTTCTCTTGGGTTCCTTTAGGGTTATTCATTTACATTTTCTTAGGTTCAACTAAGGCATTACCTTTAATGTTTTTGATTTAATTAGTAAATAATTTGATTTTAAGAGAATTTTTAGCGCTAATAAGCGGGGTATTTTTGGGATAAGAAAGAATTTATATAAGTAAAAACAATAATTAATAGTAGAAAATAATTTTTTAATGTGAGTAAATTAAAGTTTTGAAGTGATTTAATGGATTTAGTTGATTTTTTTATAAAAGGTTATTTTGCTTGCTTTATTTTTTTAATGTTGTTTTTAACTCAACCTGCTTTTGTTTATGCGGTTGAACAAAATACCTCTGAACCAATTTATTTTGCTGATAATACTCCTCTAACTTTGGGGGGAAATATTAATCCCACTCTTCCTAACAATACTAACCTTCCTAATACTAATTTAACAAATCCTTATGTAAATAATCAAAATTTAAATAATCTTTCTACAAGTGCTCCAAATCAAGTTGCTCCTGGTGCTTGTAATGTTTCTGTTCTTTCTCCAATTGAAGCAAAAGGAATAATGGACCTTACTCATGAAGGATTTAATGGAAAGAGTTTGAATGATGGTAATGTCAATCCAGTTGATTCAAATATTAAGAATCAAGTTAAGGATTTAGGGAAAACTGAACTTGTGGGTAAAGATAATGTTGGGGAAGCTGCGATTAAAGTTAATGCGCCTCAATACGCTGCTCCTGCTGATAGATTTTCTTTTTTGAATGGTAAAACAATTTTGGGTCCTTTTGGAATAGGATTAATTATGGATGATACTCTTCGTGTGGGTAAATGTGATTACCCTGCTGAGCAACAAAATTTGTGTAAAATATTTGGTCAAGAGAATTTATCTACTCGAACTAGTGGAGTTGGATTTACTCAAGATATGGTTAGTTCTTTAACAGCAGTAACTTCCGCAGGGAAAAATGTAGCTGAATCAGCTCTTAGTAAAGAGGATTTAAACAAAATGAATTCAAATTACTTATCTTTAGATAGTAATGATTTTGCAACGGGTACTTTTGGAAAAGGTAATTTAATTAAAAACGTAATTCAAGTTAGTAAATACGATGCAAAGAACTCTACTACTTGTAATAATTCTGCTTGTACAATAAGTACTTACTCTGCATTTGGAAAGTACTTTAATGCTTGGATGACAACTGATATGGTTGTAACAAATATTGGTCCAACTTTACTAAATACCTCTTATAAATTTTTGACAAAGTTAAGTAGAACAGTTGATGGAAGTCCATTAACTTCAAAGTTTGCTTTTGCTCAAAACATTAGACAAAAATATCTTGATTTAACTTCTCCTTTAAGTTTGTTTGGAAAAAAGAGAGCAGATTTATTTAAAACTATAGTGAAGGAAGAAGGATTTTTTGATGTTATTGAGGATCCACTTTTAATTAAAAGAAATTTATGGAGTAGTGGAGCGAAAGGAGAAATTGATAAATTATTAAAAGCTGATAGTCCTATTTGGAAATATAGTCCTGAAAAAAGAAAAAAGTATTTCCAAGCAGTTGAATTATTAACCGCTTATTCTAAAGAAAGTGCTGAGAGTTTAGTTGGAGCAAAAGAGGCTTTCGCTGCTGCATCAACTGCTGCTGAAGCGATTACTGATCCTGCAATAAAAGCCGCTGCAATAACAACTGCTAAAATTGATTATGGAAGAAAAGCAGCTGGAGTTTTAGATGATTGGGATGAAGTACTTGCACTTGATTTTGAAGCATGGTTAAAAGATAATGAAGATATATTTTCATTCGGTGGACTTGCAATTAAACAAAATGGATTTCCTGCTGGGCAGGGGTATGTTGATGTAGCTACTTCACAACCATTTAATTTGAAGAAAATGGTTCAAACTTTTAGAGATAATGGGGATTTTTCTGCTTGGGCAGGTAAAGTTGATTCAGGTACTTACAAAGTTGCTGCTGATAATGTTAGTTTGCAATTGTATAGAGTAAAGCCAACTAAGGTAATTTCTGACGGGGTTAGTTTACAAGATTTAAGATTACACTTATCAAAAATGGGTAACTCTGCTTACTCAGTAAAACTTCCTGATGGACGATATATTCCATTAAATGAAAGTTCAGTAAAATATATTGAATCAAATCCATTGTTGGCGGGAAACGTTGGAGTTTATGAGTCAGAATATGCTGAAGATATTTCATTAACTGCAGAAGATTTTGCTAATAGATTAACTCACCAGAGAATTGTAGGTAGACCATCTACTGCTACAAGAAACATGAGTGATTTAAAGAATGGTTTAGTTCAAAACGAATATGTTTCAAGAACATACACTAGTGCACTTGACATGCAATTTGCTCAAGAAAGTAATTTTGTTGCAAATTATTTGAAGAATCCAGTAATGGGTATTTACAAAGGAACAATATTACCCGTAGCTTATTGGGGTTTTAAGAAAGGATTAGGTAATGAAGATTATTCTGCATATATGCTTCCTGAAACTTGGACTACAATGACAGTAAATCAAGGAGTAGATACAATATACAAAGATTCATTCATTGACTTTTTTGTTAATGAAGGTAGTGATCAGGGAGATATGTTCCAAAGAGCATTTACTAGTATTCCATTTATTTGGACTAAAGTAGTTGAAATGGGAATGAGTACTAATGATTTTGTTAAAGAAAATGTTTCAAAGTATTCTGGTGGATGGTTTGAAGGTTCAGCAACTCGAGATATTGTTGGAGATGTAGCATTTTATTCTCATAATGAAAATTGTTTTGGATGCAGTGGACCACTTGTTTACAAAGATAATCATTTAGCACTTAGTGGTTTCCAATCAGGCGTAGGTATGCAAGCATTTTTAGTAGAAGCAACTAGTGCTGAAGAGAAAGTAAAATCAGGTTCTTTATTAATTTCATATACTCACCATTCGGATATTAGTGGTAAATCAGCTGGAGAAGAAGGCGACCCAATGAATATTTCTCAAGCAAGAAGAGATGGTTTAACTTGTGATCAGAAATTAAGAGAATTTCACCTTGGATGGGCAGGACCAGCAGCAGGTGGAATATTTGCTTTAGGAGAAAACTTAGCTTACTTTGCTGGATTTGGTCCAGGGTTAGCAGCTTCACTAATTCAACAAATGACTATTGGAAGCGAGTTACAAAATTGTATTGATGATATTGAAGGATATTACATTCACTTTTATGCTCCTCCTGTAAAGGACGCAGCTAAATCAACTTCTAAAGAAGTACTTTCAAATGAAAAGATTTCTGATGCTTTAGCCGGCATGACTTCAAAACTTAATACTGTTGTGAGTGAAACAGCAGTTACTGATAAAGCGCCAACTAATCCAGTTGAAAAATCACTTGATGCTTTAAAGACTCAATTCCAAAACTTCGCAGAAAAATCAAAACAATCAAATATTTTACAAGCTCACCTTGAATTAATGCCTCCGAATATTAAAGGAACAATTGTTGGTAAGGAAATATTTTATATTTGGTATAAAGATACTTTAATGCCTAATTCATATAACACAACAGGAAAAGTAGTTATTACTGATGGGAATAAATCAGTTGAAGTAAATGCTGAAACTGGTGAATTAAAAGTAAATGGAAAAGTAGTTTTAGGTAAAGATAAGGCTGATCACACAAGATTAGTAACTCCTGATAATAAAGCATCAGCTCAAATAGTTCCAATGACTTTGAATAAAGTTTCTGCTCCTAATAATTCTTCACCAGTATTCGAATTGAGTAGTTACGGTGACTTGAAAGTACTTAACTCTAATGTTTTAAGTTGTATTCAAAGAGCAATTTTAGATCAATCAGGAATAAGTTATTCTGGTGACGAATTAACTCAAGTGTTTGGTGCAATACAACAATTTAGTACTACAAATTATGGAAATATAATTGCAAGAAATGGACAAATTAATTTAGAAGGAACTGCTCCAAGAATAATGGGTGGAGGTGAAGCAAAAGTTATTGTTGATGGGTTTTGGGATACAAAATTAATTGCTGATCATAATAATAATGCTCAAGCAGGTAAATTTACAGGAATAACTTTTGAACACGGAGTAATAGTTCTAAAACCAGAAACAAATGAATTAATAATTTGGTTAAGACAACACGCTGATGCAGTTTTGAATAATAGTGATGTAAAAGGATTAAATGCAAAACTTTCTTCAATTACTGATCCATTAACTGAATGTCCTGTTCCTGCTCTTAATTTAGAAGCAATTCCTTTTGCTAATGATGAACTTGGTGCACAAAAAGTAGGTGCATTTAATACTTCAATGAATCACTTAGGTCCATTTACTCAATTTACTACTAATAAAAATATTTACGAATTTTACACAAAGAAGGATGAAAATAATGGTGATTGTAAGACATTCTTTAGAGTAAGAGATAAAGAAACTGGGAAGATTTTGGTTGATCAAGAAGTTGTAGGTCCAGTAACACAAGATGCGGATGGTACAATAAGATTCAAGACAGCTGATGGAAAAGAACAAACATTAAAGTTTGATGCTGAAAATGGTGTGCCAAAGGTATCATATAATGGCGGTGCTCCAGAAACTTTACTTTCAGCACAAGGGCCAAAGGGTTCTTTCTGGTATGATCCAACTACTGGACAATGGTATCCTGAGAACGGATTACAAATTCCATTAAACCAAGCATTCAAAGATAATGGTACTTGGCTTGGAACTGATAAGAATGGTAATGTTGTTGGAACTAGTGAGAACAAAATGACTTTCAACGTTGGTCAACAAAGTGCTTCTCCTTTATCACTTCCTTCAATGCCTGAAACTGCTTTAAGTGTAGTAATGTTTATTGCATTATTCTTGATAATTAGTTTCGGACTTACAAGAACAAAATTCAAACTTAAGAAAGCTAAAAAATAAAATTAATTGAAAGTATTAATTCTTTTTAATTTCAGTTAATTGATTTAGTTGTTTAATTATAGTTAATTGATTGGTTTTTATTTCTTTTATTAATAATATTTAGTATGTCTTATGAAGAAGGTTTATTTAACGAGTCGCCCAAAGAAGATTTAATTGAAGAAAATTTACTTCAAATAAAGGATAGTTTGATTCACGGTAAAGGGGTATTTACATTAAAAGAAATCAAAAATAATAGAATTTTTTATTTAGTTCCAATGAATGATTTACGAAAAACTCCTTCTCCCTCATTTGCAAGATTATCAAACAATTATTTTGTCAATGATCCAATTGTATTGAATTATGTTAATCACTCTTGTGACCCGAATAGTGAACTTGTGTTGGGTCAAAAAGGTGCATTTTTGCGTTCAAAAAGGGTAATACTTAAAGGTGAAGAAATTACGCTTGATTATTGTGTTACTGAAGAAAAGAATACGCTTATTGAATGCAAGTGCAAATCAATTAATTGCAGAAATTTTTTCTATATTACTGGTTGAATAAATAGTAAATTTATTTATTTGTTTAAAGTTATTGAGTTTTAGGGTGCCTATTAGATTGTTCTAAGCATACATTAGATTAGATTCAGGTTTTCCTGTTTTATTATCTTCCATAGTTTTAATATTCTCAACCAAAGCTTTTTCTAAAACTTTAGCTTCTTGTAATAATGGAACAATATCCACTTTCATTCCAGTTAATGTGCAAATAACTTTTACTACTTCTGCAGCAGCCAAGTAATCCGCATTGTTTTTTGCATTTCCGAGTAAACAAATAGCATCCATATTACTATCTTTCAAATAAAGCATTAATAGAGCAGTTACACCCGAAGTTAATCCAGTTTGAATCATTTCAATTTTGTGTTTATTAATAATCTTTTTTGAATTTTCATTACTTGCAAAAGCATAAACCATTTTTCCTTCCGGAATTCTAGCTCCAGAAGTAGAAATAACTTTAATTATTCCTCTTTTTTTAATCCAATTAACTAATTCTTCAGCCATTTGTGCAGAAATGTTATTATCAATTAATTGTTCAGCAATTACAATAATAACTTTGTTTTTTTTACTAGCATATAAACGCACAGGATGAATAGGAAGTCCTTCTTGAATTCTAATCATGGGTAAAAATAATTTTGAATCAATGTGCCCCACTTCTTCAAATTTCAATTTATCAATTAAGTATTTGGTTCCAATGGTGCCAGCTAGACCCAGATCAGGGAAACCTTCAATGAATGTAAATCCTTTAAGTGAAATACTTTTTGTTTCAATTATTGAAATTAATTTTTCTTCCATTGTTAAACACTAGTTAATTGTTGATTTAAGTGGTTAATAAATCTTTTTGTCTCTCTTTAAGTAAAATCATTTTTTATTTGTTAAAGCGTTTTTGCAAGGGTAAATATTATTGTTGAAACTGGGGTTAGGATTAGAGCATAAATCCAAAAATTTTTTTTGTTTCCTTCTTGCAATGCAAGGAAAAAAGAGCTTAATAGAGAGTATTCAAAAATGTAAAGTGTTGTTCCTAAAATAGCCATTTCAAATAGCGCTTTTCTAGTTTCTATGTTCACTCCTAGTCCAATTTCACCCATAGAGTAAAAGTTTAATCCAGTTACTAGCCCCACAATTAACCCTAAAACAGCTGGAACAATAAGTCCAGAAGATAAAATTAAGGTGTATTTTGTAACAATCATTACTGCTTGTCTTTCTTTCAAAATCGCTTTTGTTTCAAGCAGGTCTTCAGCAGTTTCTTTTAATGTATCAGAAATTCTTGCTCCGCTTTGGTATCCTTGTAAAAATAAATCAATTACTCGAGAATATGCTCTGTTTTTGTTTAGTTCTTTAATTCTTTCAAGCGAGTTTTCAATACTTGATCCATTTTTGATTTCAGTATAGGCTCTTCTAAAATCAGTACTTACAAGATCAAAATCTGCTTGGGCAATTTTTTTTATAGTTTGTTCCATTGAGGATTCATCACAAAATACACTTGCTTCAAGAATTAAATCACTAAGAATTTCCTCTTTTTGTCGTTTTCTAAATTCAAACAAAATATCTTCAAACAAGTAAAGTGCAAAAAAGGGTAAAATAAAACCAATTATGCTCAAGAGTGCTACAATTTGTAAATTGCTTTGGAAAAAATTAAAACTTACTATTAAAGTGAGTATCATTAAAAATGTCCCACAAATAGTGCTTAATAGTAAGTATCCTTTAAGATTTTTCATTTTTGATTCATTGAGTAATAATTTTTCTTCAAAATTATTTATTCTTTTTTCTTCTAAAAAGTGTTTAATAGTATTTTCAATTAATATTATTGCATCCAAACTAAACCCTCCTTTTCTTGTTTTATTTTTTATTTTTTTCTCTACATTTACTTGTCATATTTTTTTATCCTTTCAAAAATAAAGGTGTTTTTGAGTTGATTAAGAATAAAACGCTGGCATCCATCAATGGAAACAAAACAATGCTTATTAGAAAAATTTGTGAAGGGGTAAAGGAGAGTTTCATAAAGTAAGAACCGATTAAAGTGAAACTCATAAACATCGCTGGAACAATTGCTGAAATTGCGATAAAAACTAGTGCATAAACCACCATTTTTCCTGAAAATTCTTTACTTTCTATTCTTTGTTTAAGCAGTAGTTCTTGAGCAAGTTTCTTTATTCCGCTAATATCTTTTTTCCCATTGTTATGTAAATTGCTTAAATTGCTACAAGCTCGTTTGATATTCTTAGAATCAATTCTTTGATTCATTCTTTCAAGTGCTTCTTGAAAACTTGCCCCCTTATTCATGTCTTTTACAATTAGTTTGAATTCACTAGAAACTTTGCTTTCCTCATTAGCAGCTGAAAGGATTGCTTGATTAAAGTTTTTTCCTAGTTTTATCTCTGATGCTAGTTTTGTAAGAAATAAAGGTAGTTCACTTTCAATTTCTTTTGCATATTTTTTTCTTTTTGCTAAAGGTATTTGTAAAAGAAGCAAAAATAGAACAAGTGTTACAATTATTGTAATTCCTGCTCCTAATAAAATATTTTTTGCTAATACTCCAATAATTAGCCAACAAAATAACCCTAATATTAAACTAAGTTTAATTGAATCAAATTTATGTTTATTAAATTCTTTCTCCCTCATATTTGATTTTTTCTTAAGCAAATCCTCAACAATTGAATTAGTGGGGTGTTTAATATTTTGTGTATTATTTTTTGTTATGTTATTATTGTCATTTTCATCTATTAAATTATTATTTTCTGTTATTTTATTTTCAATTACTTTTTTGTTTCTTTCATTTTCAATCAAATTAACACCTGTTATGTAGTTTTAACATATTGTTTAGTTTTCTCTTTCAGCAATTTCAAAGAATTCCCAAAACGTTATGTCTTTTTGAAGATTTGAAAGAATAGTTTCTTTTTCTTTGATTAGTTGTTTTACTTTCTCTTTACTTAATGAAAATGTTCGCTGCATTTTCTCCATTAATCTTATCCCTTCCTCTTTCTTCTCTAATTTTTTCTTTTCAAACGAATATTCAAATAATTTAATTAATTTTAGTTTATTTTGTGTTTTACTAACCTCACAAATTTCTACAATTTTTCTCTGTTCTTTTCTAAATCCATTTTCAATTAAACTAATTCTTTTTTGAACTACAATTAAATCAATTGAACTAAGTACTCTCTCTTCTATTCCAAAAGATTTTAATCGTTCTATTGCTTCTTGTGCACTTTCTGCGTGAAAAGTTGCATATGATCCTCTGGCTTGTCCTGCAAGCATAGTATTTACAAAAGCACTTGCTTCCTCTTTGTTTCTTATTTCTCCAACTATAACTCTATCCGGCCTCATTCTAAAAGTGTTATCAATTAAAGTTCCTAAATTTACGTTTACCTGTTCTGCAGTATTAAGTTTGATAGTGTGTGTTTGGGGTAGAGTGAGTTCAGGGGTTTCTTCCGCAACAACTACTCTTTCATTTTTTGGCAAAAAACAAAATAATGCGTTTAATGTAGTAGTTTTTCCTGAACCAGTATTTCCGCAAATTAAAATAGAACAACTAGTTTGCATTGCTAGCCACAAAAAAGCAGTTGCGTTAGTACTAATAGTTCCATATTCAATTATGTTTAAGGGTGTAAGTGGACGTTCTTTAAATTTTCTTATGGTTGCATTAATTCCTGAGAATGCAACAGGTGACATTGAAGCATTAAGTCTTGAACCGTTTTTTAGCACTGCATTAATCATTGGGGAATGGTAACTAAGTTGTCTACCTAAGGGGGAAGCCATTTTGTTTAGAATTGTTCTAATTTTATCTTCGTTTTCAAATTGAATATTTGTAGTAAGCCAACCAAATATTTGATGATAAACCATTATTGGTTTCTTTTGTCCGTTAATTACAATTTCTTCAAAATCAGGATCAATTAGTAATGGGGTGAGAATACTTTCTTCCATGCTTTCCCATTCAAGTAATAAAGAAATTTTTTCTCTTTGTTCTTTATTTAATAAAATCATATTTTCTAGACAATAATCTCTTAAAAAAAAGTAAACATCCGATTTTGAGTTCATTTCTTTTTGTGATTGCTTAATTTCTTCTAGTACCTCGCTAAAAAACTTTTTTTCTTTTTCGCTTAGATCAGGAATATTTACTAAAAGAAATCTTTGCCCTTTAATATCAACTATTTGCCCACTACTACATTCACTTAATTTTTTTGAATATTCTAAAGTAGTTATGTAAAAATCAATTTTTGTTTTCATTATACAACATTTTTTCATGTACTTAAAAAGAATTAACTTATTTACGACATTTGACGAAAGTAGTTTTTAAATTATTAAATTCTAGTGCACTAAGTGGGAGTATTTGTTGATTTAGTACAAACAAATAGTATTTTATATTAGAAAGGTGCGTATGTTACGGGTTATCACCCCGGTTTCTATAAGTAAAGGCAAGAAAAGGCAAAGGGGGAAGAAAGCACCTACTTAATTGCTTTCTTTTCCTTCAAAATTATTTTTTTAATCAGAATGCTCTTTATTTACCAGTTAACTTTTTGTCCTAATCTAATTCCTTTAGCTCTTCCTTGAGGCATTTCTATTACATACTTAGCTGCTTTTTTAGGAGTATAATTTGGGATAAAGGGTTGAAGTGTTACTTTATCTACTACTTTTTTATTTTTATCTAAAAAAAGCACATCAATAGGAAAGAAAACAAAGATCATGTGTAGTGAAGTTCCTATTTTGCTTTCTATAGGGAAGTCAAATATTAACGCATAATTAAACTTCTTTTTTTCTTCAAACATTAATCCTTTAGTTCGGGAAAGAGTATTATTTGCAAAACGAACGTTTTTCATGATAAGTTTGTTTTCTACTTTTAATGGCATTTGTATCCCTTCTTTTAATATTTATAAAAATTAATTTTAGTAATAGATTTTATTTTAATATTTCTAGTGGTGGAACTTTTATTTCTTGTAACAATTTTTCGGTTCTTGTTGGTGATGCTCTGCCCATTTCATCTCTTTTTCTATTTAATTCAGTAGTAATTCGGTCAATATCCTTCATTTTTTGTTTTAACTCACTTAATATTTTATTCATTTCTTCTCTAGTACTGTTATCTAAATCACTTTTCTTAACTTGTTCAACAGGTGTTTGTGGCATTATTCCTTGTCGAACTTCATTAAGTAATTTATTTTCTTCTTCAGCCATAACTAGAAGAAATAAGTGTTTTGGTATTATTAAATCTTTTTGATAGGCTTAGAATACTATTTATTTGAGTACTTCGCCAGTTGAACCTTAGTTAAGGTTCGCGAAAGAATTGAGGCTATTTTCAATAGCCTAGAAAACCACTTTATTTGAGTACTTCTCCGGTTTCGTTTGACCAAAAAATTAAATCCATTTCATCAAATCCAATTTTGTTTTTTTCACAAAATAGTCTCATTTTTTCCTCAATTTCAAGGTAAGTTTTTTTACTCAAAGTTTTTGGTACTTCTTTAATCACACAGCACTTAACCAAATTCTTCAAAATGTGTCTATCAAGGATTGCAATTTTATTTCCAAATCCAATGTTTCTAAGAAAGTGACTTGCTTCCTTAAGCCCATATCCATTAACTTCTTTTAGTAAAAATTCTCTTGCTTTAATTGGATCGTTTGGTAATCCGTTTTCAATTAATATTTTTTTCAATTTACTAGCAGGGAATTTGTATTGTACTTCTTCGAGTCGTTTAGCTTTGGTTCTAAAAAAACGAACATTTTTACAATATGGTTCTTTTTGGAGTGCAGTTCCTTTGTCCAAAATTTTGTGTTCTTTTAATTGGTGTATAGTTTTGAATGCTTGCTTTGCAGAACTTTGGGGGGTGAGAATACAAAAGCATAATTCTTCATAAATAAGTTCTTCGCTATTCCAAACTTTTTTGAAATCAAGAAGTGCTTTTTTGATGTTCGCTTGGATATGTGGAAGAGGTGTGCATACTGCTAATTTTTTTGCCAATATTTCACACCCTTTTTCAAAAATTTATCCCATTATTAGTTCATTAGTGTTTTGTGAATCTTCAACAATTCCTTCTAATAGTGAAACGTGTCCTCTTTCAAATTCAGCTAATTCACTAAAAAAGTTCTTTACACTACCTTTAGTTTTTTCTGCCGCTTCAGCATAAAACTCAACTGCTTTTTTTTCTCTCCAAAGCGCATAAAGTATTGCAGTCATTTCTTGTTGTCCAGCAGGAATAGCGTGGATTGCAGGAGGTTTATTGATAGTAAATTTTATTTCTTTAGTTATTTTTCCTTCACTTTTTTCAATTTCTTTCTTTAATTCAAGGATTTTTGCAAGGTGCATATTTTCTTCTTTAACAAGGAAAGCAAAAAATGAATTTAGTTCGGATCCTTTTGTTTTTTCTACTTCAGCTTCATAGAATCCTTTACTTGCTTCTTCTACATGTTGTGCAATATTAAGTGCATGAATAATTGATTCTTTTGATTCTGAATCAAGTTCTTTAATTACTTTTAATATTTCCTTAGCTTTAACAAAATCCATTGTAATTCACCTTTGCTATTCAGACTTTATTTAGTTCCTTGTTAAAAACTTATTTGAAGGTAGTTTTTGGATTAAGTATGGTTTTGTGGTACAATCATCGAATGGGTTTTTTTGCCAACGTTTTTTAAACGAACGAATCAATTTATTATAGGTTAATTTATGCTTGAATCAATTGCTTTTATTCCTGATGGAAATAGAAGATACGCTAAAAAAATGAATATTTCTTTAGCACAAAGTTATGCTTTGGGAACAGAGAAAGCTTGGAATGTTTTGGAATGGCTTTCAAAGTACCCTTCAATTACAACAGGAACTTTTTACACTTTTTCAATTAAAAATTTTGAGCGTTCTAAAGAAGAACTTGGAATTTTGTTTAATATATTTGAAAAGCAATTATTAAGAGTGTTAAGTGAAAAGATTGATGATAATAAAGGAATTAGAATTAAATTCATTGGACACACTAATTTGTTTCCTGCTAATTTGCAAGAAGAAATGCAAAAGGTTGAAGATAAAACTTCTATTTATCCAGAAAGAACACTTAATTTAGCTTTGGGATATGATGGTCAAACAGAAATACTTGATGCAACAAAAAAGTTTGCGCAAGATGTTTCTAATGGTTTAATTAGTGCTGATTCATTAACTCCTCAGATTTTTAATAAATATCTTTATTCTGATTTTAAAGCTCCAGATTTAATTGTTCGAACTTCAAACGAGCAAAGACTTTCTGGTTTTCTTACTTATCAATCCTCTTATTCAGAATTGGCTTTCATTGATAAATATTGGCCAGAGTTAACTGAGAGTGATGTTGATAAAGTAGTACTTGATTTTGAAGAAAGAGAAAGAAGATTTGGAAAATAAAAAATTGGATTTTCATTTTTTTTCTCGTAAAGAAATATTTATATAAGTCTTATTTTGTAAGTATATTATGTTTAATACTATTAAACGTCTTTTTTCAAAAAATCAAGGGTTGTCTAAATTAAATCAAGTAGGTTTAGCAAAAGAAAGAGCTGCGAAAAGCGGATTAACTGAAAAAGAACTTGCTGGTAAAAATGCTGTTTTGAAAGGGGAAAAAATGGTTGCTCTTGTAAACAATAGGGGTATTAGAAATCTAAGTCTCTCTGAACTAACAGAAGCAAAGAGAATTATTCTTGTTGGGATGCAAAATTTTACAAAAGAAGCTCCAACTTACGGTGGTAATTGGGCTAGAAGTCAAGAAACTTTACGTAGGATTGAAGAAGAGAGAAGAAATTTATTGAAAAATATGATTCAGAGAAAAGCTTCTTAAATTTTTAATTAATCTAATTATTAAAATAAATAAAAAATAGTCCCTCCCAGATTCGAACTGGGGTATCAGGCTTCAAAGGCCTGCATCCTTAGCCACTAGACGAAGGGACTCTATTTTTTACTATTATTTTCTTGCTTTGCAAGTGCTTAGTAAATATTATTGTTTTAGAGAAAATTTATAAATCAAGGTTTTTACCTTTTTTTAGGCAGTTAGGAATTTTAATGCAGTTCCAAGCATAGTAAAGTAAGCAGGATTAGTCATTAATTTTCCAATGAATTTACCTGGTTCATCCATGTTTCCTTCTTTAGCTAAGAATTCTTCTATTCCTTTTTTCTTTAGTTTTAAAAATAATTCATCCGTTTCTGCGGGTGTTAAAGAGTTAGCATACTTTCTTATTTTCCAATGTAATCTTAGTTCTTTATTTAATTCATCCATTCTTCTTTCGTAAGTGTTAAGTGTAGTTTTTCCTTTTAATGTTTCAGCAATTGTTTCTGCAAGTATGTTAGCAGATTTTATTCCAAATATTACTCCTCCGCCAGTAGTTGCTTTTGTTTGAAAAGCTGCGTCCCCAACTAGAACCATATTAGCCTTAACTATTCCTGTAAGTGGTTCTCCGTAAGGTATTAGTGCAGATTCGTAATGGTAGGGTCTAGCATTTTTTAGTTTCTCAGAAATAAATTTTTTTAGTGCGCTTGAAATATCTTCCCCTAAGACACTTCCAATTCCAACTTTAGCTTTGTCTTTACTAATTGGGACTACCCACGCAAAGAATCCTTTAGCATAATCAAGTAAATGTACCTCAACCATATCCGGATCAAAGTCTCCAGTACAAGTTGTTTGTAAAGTGTGAATGAAATTATCTTTAGTAGGTTGTATTCCAATTAAGTGGCGTATAGTAGAATTTACTCCATCTGCTCCAACAATAATATCTGCTTTTCTTAGCTCTCCTCTTTTTTGACTTTGAATAAATAAAGTATTGTTTCTAACATCAATTAATTTAGTTTCAGTAGAAACGTGCACTCCTAAGAGTCTTGCTTTTCTAAGTAGAATTGAATCAAATTCTTTTCTATCAACAACATAAGCAACCGCTTCTTTTGATTTAATTTTAATTACGTGTCCTGATGGAGAAAATAATTTTGCTCCCTTAATAGTATTTTGTAAAGAATCTCCTAAATGAATTCCTAGTTCATCAACACCTTTTTTTGAAATTAATCCAGTGCAGTGTTCAGGAATTCCGATTGATTCATGTTCTTCAAAAACATTTGCTTCAAATCCAAGTTCCTTAAGTTTGATTGCAGTTTGTAACCCTACTGGTCCTGCTCCAATAATTGCTACTTGTGGCATACGTTCTATAAAAGGACCAATGAGTATTAAAAGCATTCCTTCTTGTTTGATTTTTTTTGTTTTAAGTATAAATTATTGTAAATTTATTTAATTTAAATTGGAACCAAAACATATTAAAGGGGAAAGTTGTTTTATTTTATTATGTCAAAAAATAATAAATTGAAAAAAACAAATTCAATTGGTAGTGCTCAAAATGAGGGTCCTGTTAAAGTTTTTGTTTCAGGGTGTTATGATATTCTTCATGGAGGTCATATTCAATTTTTTAGAGAAGCTAAAGCATTAGGATTAAAAGTTTCAAATGAATCTGGTCGAAGTGGGGCGCACTTGACTGTAAGTTTTGCAAGTGACCCGGTATTAAAAAAATATAAGGGTAGAAAATCAGCAATGCCAATGGCTCATAAAAGAAGATTAATTGAAGAAATGCGTTCTGTTGATGAAGTTGTTTCTAGTTCAAATCCAAATGAACCTTTACTTGATTTTAAAAATCATTTTATGAAAATACGCCCTGATCTTCTTGTAGTTACTGCTGATGATAAAAATGTGGCAATTAAACAAGTTTTATGTGATAAAATTGGTGCTCAATTAATTGTTCTCCCAAAAACTCCTCCTGGAAGAATAACTCCAATTTCAACTACACAAATTAGAGAAAGAATTTTGAAAAATTAAACTAATAAGAAAAAAATTAGTATTTATTTTTTGAATGCTTCAAATTTTTTCTTAGATGCTTGTTGTTCTGGAGTTAAGTGTTCAATTATAGTTTTTTCTTCACCAAAACCATGTCCTGGCATCTTGAATTTTATGAATAAAACAATTCCTGCAATTAATATTAGCACTATTAATAATCCAATGATAAGTAGTAAGAATTCGTTTCCACCTGTAATGTTTCTCATCATATTTTCAGTAGTCAAGTTTCCTTCTAAAACAATTGGTGCAGTTTCAAACAAAGTGATAACGTTTTTATCAATCATTTCTTGTGCTTTAATTGAAGTTATTTCTCCTATTCCGTAACTCAATGTAGTTGTTGCGCCTTTTGCTAAAGGAACAGTAAATTCAATTATTGGATCATCCTTAATTATTCTAAAATTTGCATCAGAAATAATGTTTTTAGCTGACTCTGTTAATTCTTTTGGTATTATTTCAACTATTTTTACTATATTTGAGTTAGTGTCGTTAGTAAAAATTAGTTCTATTTTAATTTGTCTATTTCCACTAGTTCCAGTTTGAACAATAACTAATTTTCTAGTTATTCCACTGCTTTTCATAGTTGCAATTTGTAAAGTAGCATCTTCTGCACTAAAACCATATTTTTGTAATATTTCTAAAGAATTATTTAAATCTCCAACATAAACTTTTGTTTCTTTTACTTGTGTAGTTGCATTAGTATTAAATTCAGTGAATAATGTTGTCGCACTAGTGGCGTCAGTATTAGCTTTTTCTGGTTGAGTTAATAATTCATTTATTGCTTGTGCAAGTAAAGCATCCGCACTTATTTTTTTTGTATTAAGTTCGCTTGGGATAGTTAGAGCTTGTGCAGTATAATATTTGATTAAATCAATTGCAGTTTTTTGTTTTTCTTTAGCTTCATTAATTGCTTTTTCTGCAACTTGTTTTGGGCTAATATAATTATCCAAAGTAACTGTTCTAGTGATTTCTGTTTTGTTTGTTGCTCCATCAGTTGCGATTGCTTTTAGTGTGTAAGATCCGTTTTCAAAAAGTGCAGAGTTTAAATCGTAATAGTAATTTCCATTAGTGTCTTTTGTAGTAACTGTTTTTAGTGAGTTATTAAAATCAATTTCTACTTTTACTAGAATTAAATTATCAGTTGCTCTAAATGTTACTCTCTTTAATCCTACGAATAAATTGTTAGTATCCTTCCATTCCATAAAAGGTTTGTTGTTATCAATTTTAACATAATCTTCTGCTCCGTTAGATCCATCAGCAATACAATAGAAAGTAATTCTATCGTGTTTAACAATATCATTAACTGTGTAATTTGATTCTAAACTAGTAACATTATCGCCTTCATCAAGATCTTCTCTTGTAGTACTAGGAGTAGAGTATCTAAAATATAAGAAAGCGTTATCTGCATTATCTGAATAAGTGCATTTTACATTTATTTTGTCTCCATTTTTTACATATTCAACATCAGGAGTTAATTTGATTGTTGTAGAAGTTGCTTGCGGAGTAATAGTTATTTCTTCAGTGAAATCACTATAATTTCCTGCATTATCTTTAGTTCTAATCTTAAAATCGTAATCATCTCCATTATCTAAATTATCAATTGTAATTTCTTCATCTTCAGGATCTACAGTGTCTTCTAAATCTCCATTCATATAAATTTCTATTATATCATTTCCTGAAAAGTTATCTGAGGAAGGTTCAGTCCAAGTTAAATTAGCTTCTTCATTTCCTGCAACTACTTTAAAGTCAGTTGGTTCACTAGGATCTTCTGTATCATAACCTATGTCTTTGTTTAATGCGCTACTCCAATTTCCTGCTTTGTCCTTAAATTTAGCATAAATTTTTTTACCAGTTTCCTCATTGCTTATATCACATCCATAAGATGAAGAAGTAATATCAAAATCGTTTATTCCTGTGGCATATGTTTTTTCAGCAGTCCAAGAACTATTATTACATGACAAAATTATTTTCCATCCAGTAGTTGTTTCACTTGAAGAAAAATTCAAATCAGGTGTTTTGTCATTTGTGTATCGATTAGTAGTAAAAGTTCCTGTTGGTGCAGTTGTATCATATTTTAGTGTTAGTGTTACTTGTGTTGCAGAATTTCCTGCTAAATCATTTGCGTCAACCGTAATTGCGTAAGTAGTATTTGCTACAAGCCAAGTCAAAGTATTTCCATCATTTATATTATTTGAATTTATTTTAGCATAACTTTGATCAATTCCTGCTGTTGAATCAGTACAATTGAAGTCAAATGCTTCTATTCCTACTAAAGTGTTAAAATCAGTTATGGTTGGGTTGGTAATTGAGCAAACTGGTTTTGCATTATCAAGTGTTATTGAATCAGTTGCAGTTGAAGTTGTATAAGCATTATTATCATAAACAAAAGCATAGACATTTTTTGCTGCATTTGTTGAAGAAAGAGTAAAACTTGATGAACTTCCAGCGCAAGCACTTCTTGCTAAACAAGTTTCATTATCATTTGTTTCTGAAAAGCAAATTTCGCAGTTTGTATCAATAGATAAAGTGTAATTTAATGTTACTCCTGTCAAAGTAGCATAAGTTGCTCCTGAATTTATGTTAAAATCTGAAATTGATGAAGCAAATACAGTCGCTAAAATTAAAATTAGTAAAAAAATTGTTGTAATATTTCGATTCATTATATTCACTTTCTTCTTTAGTTATTAGAGTGTAATCCTTTATTAATGTTATTAAAAGTTTGAAAAAAAGAGTTTTTTTTATTTTTTGTTCTTTTCTAGCCAACATTCAAGAAATCTTAAGAAAATTGTTGCGTATTGTCCTTTATCAAGTTCAAAACTTAATTCATATTTTCCTTTTTCTAATTTAATTGCTTTAAATTTTTGTGCAGCAAAGAAAGTTCTTCTTTCTAAAATTCCTTTTCTAAAATTTTGTTCAAATTCAGTTGGTTGGATAATTATTTCTCTTTTCATAGCTTTATTGGCAAGTAAATTAAGTTCTTGTCCAACTATTAGAGATTTAGCATTATTAGGTTTCTTTTCAAGTGCTAATTTGTTTAATTCAACATTAAATCTTAATGCTTGTGCAGTTTTTACAATGAGTGCAACACTTCTAGGTTCGCTAGCACTAAAAGCACCTTTGTAGTTGCTCTCATGTTCAGTTAAGTAATCAAATACCTTTCTTTTCTTAGTATCTTTGAAAATATCACTCTCAGCAAGTTCTTTCCACTTGCCCCATTTTTCACTAATATTTTTTTTCATTTCTCTACTCAAATCAGAGTCAAATCCAGTTACTTGAGTTAAAAACAGTTTTAGTGCTCCCTCATAATCTTCTTTAGTTAAAAGAGCAGCAATTTCTAAGTTCTTTTGATTGAACCTTTGTTCTCCAAAATAATTGCAAGTAAGTTCATTCTTTGCCTTAAAATGCCTAATAGATTCTTCTTCCTTATCATTTAATTTTACAATAACTTTGAACGCATTTCCTTTATGCTTCCCTACAAAAATTTTCTCATTACTTTGCCCAATGTACTTAAATTTGAAGAACTCTTCCTCAATATCATCAATTTTCTCCTTAGTACAAACCCATTGCTTAGTAGTAGCATGTTTATCCTTAATCCCACAGAAAAATGCTTGAGTAGGAATCTTTTTTACAGCCTGTTTATGACTCAAACCCTTCTTTTCTAAGAGATAATAGTAATACTTTCCAACATCACTCAAAACAGGATTAAAGAGCTCGCTAACGATAAAAGTCTCTGGAGATAAGGTATATTGCATAAAGAACTACCTAATGAAATGGTTTTTATAGGTGATTTGGATTCTTTTTATTTAAATATATTGATAAAATGAATAGTGTTATTTTTGAAGTGGATAATAAAAAAATTTGGTGGATTGATTTTCTAAAAGGAATAGCAATCTTGATGGTTATTTGTGTACATGTTGGAACAATGTTAGTAGGAGTTGCTAACCTAAATTCATTTGTTGGCATTATTATTGAGCAAGGTGCTAAAGGGGTTCAAATATTCTTTATTATATCTGCAATTACAACTTTTTATTCTTTTGATAAAAAAATTAAAATAGAAAAATTTTCATATATAAATTTTTTAATAAAAAAGTTAAACAGGTTAGCGCCTTTATGGATTTTAGTGTCTTTAGCATGGTTTGTTATTTATGCAATATTTAAAAAAGAATTATTGATAGAAAATTTAATTATACACATATTTTTCTTAAATGGGGTATTTCCTTTATTTATTAATTCTTTGGTGTCAGGCGGATGGTTTGTCGGAACGTTGGTTCTGTTTTATTTAATAGCTCCAATCTTGTATAAATACATAAAATCAACTAATCAATCATTAATATTTTTTTTAATAAGTATTATTATTTCGGTTGCTTTTGATCAATACATTTTTCAGTGGTTAAACCTTGGGTATTTTTCTTACATGTCCTTACCTATGCAATTGCCAGTATTTGCTTTAGGGATTTTTTGTTATTTTATTGTAATAAAAAAAGATTTTTCAAGTAAAATTATTCTGGATGGATTATTAATGATTTCTGGAATAGTTTTAATGATTAATTTATTTTTTGTTAAATTTTTTTATAATTATGTTTATTTTTCAATATTTTTTGTATTGGGTATGTTTGTATTAAATCAATTAAAAGATGATTATTTTAATAATAATTTTATAAATTATCTTGGAAAAAATAGTTATTCAATATATTTAGTGCATTTTTTTGTTTTAACTTTTTTAATTAATAATTCAATAAAGTTTACATCAAATTTTTATTTTGAATTTGTAATAAATTTTGTTTTGTTATTAGTAATTACTTTAGTACTTTGTAAGTTAATTGAAATAATTTATGAAAAACCTTTTATGAATTTAATCAGGCGTAAAAATATTAATAAGTATTAAATTTAATTAAGTTGGGATTTAAGTTTTTTTAAAAATTCTTATGAAATAATCATTTTATATTAAAGTCAAATATTCGTTTAATAAATTTATATTTTAAATAATAATTTTAATTTATTTAATATTTTGTTTTTAATGGGTTTACTTTTGTAACAGAACATATTTATAGGTTCATTTTGTTATTTCTTTTATTATGAGTATTAAGCTAATTCTTAATCAATTAAAAAATAGGCCTATTCTTAAGAAAATTTTAAAAAATATTGGGTGGTTGAGTTTTGATAGATTTTTTCAATTAGGGGTTTCATTTTTTGTTGGTATTTGGATGGCTCGTTACCTTGGCCCGAGTGAATTTGGTATTTTTAATTTCATAATTGCTTTGGGCACACTTATATTGCCCTTTTTAGGTTTAGGGGTTTCAAATTTACTTGTAAGAGAATTGGTGAGATATCCTGAGAAGAAATATCAGTTAATGGGTACTTCATTTTTTATTTATTTTACTACTTGTTTAATTTCTTTTTTTCTTCTTGTGGGGATGATTGCGTTTTTGCGTCCAAATGATTCATTAGCTTTTTTTGTTGCAATAATATTTTATTTGGGCAATCTTTTTGCGGCATTTGATTTAATAGGAGGTTGGTTTGATTCAAAAATAGAGTCAAAAACAGTAGTTTTTTATAAAAATATTGCTTTGTCAGTTTCGGCTATAGCTAAAATTTATTTTATATTTTTTGGTTTTCCTCTTATTTACTTTGTTTTTGCAACCTTTTTGGAAACTTTGTTAAGATCTATTTTGATGATATATGCTTATCAAAAAGATAAACAAAATATTTTATTATGGAAAGTTGATTTTAAAATAGCTAAAGAATTAGTAAAATCAAGCTGGCCGCTTATGTTTTCTGGATTAATGATTATGATTTATATGCGAATTGATCAAGTAATGATTGGACTCCTTTTGAATGATTCACAAGTTGGATTGTATTCTGCGGCAGTTAAAATATCAGAATTAGTTTGTTTTTTGCCAAGTATTCTTTTAAGTTCATTATTTCCTTCGCTTGTTTTAATGAAAGAAAAGTCTACTCAAAGATATTTAGCTTTATTTCAAAGATTATTTGATTTTTTAGTGTGGTTTGCTATTTTTTTAATAGTTCCGATTTGTTTTTTTTCAGGTCCAATAATTTTTCTACTTTATGGTATAGATTATCTTCCTGCAACTGCAACTTTAACAATATTGACTTTGGCTTTGCTTGCAATATTTTTGAAAAGTGGAGTTGATTCTTATTTAATTAATGCAGGATTAACAAAAATAGTTCTTGTAAATTCATTTTTAGGCGCATTTTCTAATGTTATTTTAAATCTTATTTTGATTCCTATACTTGGCATAAATGGAGCCGCGATTGCTACGGTAATATCATATATTATAGCTTTACTTGGAATTGTATTATTTAAGGAAACGAGAATAGTGTTTTTTATGGTTATTTCATCTTTCAATCCAAAAGCAGCTATAAAAAGAAATATATCAGTGTTTAAGAAATTGTTAGTATAATTAATTTGGACTAATTTACTTTTATATTTAGGGTTCAAATTATTATGTAAGTTTGGTAATTTTTTAAATACGCTTTTTAAATGTTATTATTACTAATTCTGATGTGATTTTTTGAGTTATGTTTATTTTTTTAGAATGGTTTTGCTTAGACAATTGCGAGAAGTAATAAAAAGACCTTGGCTTTTTCCAGAATTATTTATGAATAAATCTGAAGATTTTTGGGTAAATCATTCTGCTAAAAAATGGTTTAAGGAAAATGCGAAGAATAAACGCATATTCGAATATGGTTCAGGATATTCAACTGATTTTCTTGCTGATATTTGTGAAGATATAATAAGTGTTGAGAATAATTTAGAATGGTTTAATAAATCAAGTAAAATAAAAAAGAAGAATAAAAAGGTTTTTTTTAGATCTAATAAAAAAAGTTATATTAATGAAATATCTAAACATGGAAAATTTGATATTGTTTTTGTTGATGCTGATTATAGAGGGGATTGTGCTAAAAAAGCATGGGGTTGTTTGAAAAAAGGCGGGGTTCTTGTTCTTGATGATGTTAATTTAGCAACTCATGCTAAGTTGATTTTTGATGGTTTTTTGGAACCTAAATTTAAGTTAGGTGGTTTAAAGAGTAACACAGGTGGCTATTGGGAAACAGGATTTGTATTTAAAAAATAGTTTTACTTTGTTAAAAGAGTGGAATTTAATGAGAACTGGTGTTAAAATTTCTAGATTAGATTCTGCTTCTCGTACTAATTTAAGATTAAATGTAAAAGTAATTTGTAGTATTTGTAAAAATGAAGTTAAACCTGTTTTTGATGAGTTTGTACTTTACAAGTACAAGGTTTTTTATTTTTACTGTGATCAATGTGGATTTTTGCAGACAGAAAAACCTTATTGGCTGAAAGAGGCTTATAAAAATTCAATTAATATTTGTGATACTGGACAATTAGTAAGAAATTTATATTTGGCAAAGTTTTCTTTAGTTTTAATATCTTTTTTAGGTGATACAAAATCAAAATTTTTGGATTATGCTTCAGGGTATGGAGTTTTTGTTCGTTTAATGAGGGATTTAGGGTTGGATTTTTATTGGTATGATCCTTATACTGAGAATATTTTTGCAAAAGGATTTGAGTATAATAAAAAAGATAAATATAATGTTGTAACTTGTTTTGAATGTTTTGAGCACTTATCTAATCCTTTAAGTGAAATTAAGAAAATGCTTGAAATATCAAATACTTTAATATTTTCTACTGAAACTATTGGTGATTACCCTCCAAGCAAAGAATGGGCATATTATGGTTTTAATCATGGACAGCATATTTCTTTCTATTCAAAAAAATCTTTTCATAAAATTGCGTCTATTTTTGATTTAAATTATTATTCTTTTGGTTGGTTGCATTTATTTTCTAAACATAAATTAAATCAGTTTCAATTGTTTTTACTAAGTAATAAATTTTTTGTTACAGGGTTATTTTTTCTTTTAAAACAAAATTTGAAAAGTAAAACTATTAATGATTTTGATTTATTAAATAAAAGGTCATTTTTATGAGTAAGAAAGTATTATTTAAGACTCCAATTCTTTTTCTTATATTTAATCGTCCTGATACTACAAAGCGTGTATTTGCAAAGATAAAGAAAGTCAGACCTAAATTTTTATATATTGCTGCGGATGGGCCTAGAAATAAAGATGAAATGATTTTAACTGAAAAAGTAAGAAAATTAGTTATTAAAAGTATTGATTGGGATTGTCAGGTTAAAACATTATTTAGGGAAAATAATCTTGGTTGTGGGAAAGCAGTATCTAGTGCAATTGATTGGTTTTTTAAGAATGAAGAGATGGGCATAATTCTTGAAGATGATTGTCTTCCTGATTTGAGTTTTTTCTATTTTTGTGAGGAGATGTTAAAAAAATATAAATCTAATCCTAAAATAATGCATATTTCAGGGGATAATTATCTTCCTGATTTTAGTTTAACCATAGATGAGAGTTATTTTTTCTCAAAGTATATTCATATTTGGGGTGGGCTACATGGCGAAGAGCATGGAATAAGTATGATTTTTCATTACATAAAGTTTCTACTAAATTCAATCAAATTGAATTTGATTCTATTTTTGAAAAGTTATTTTTTATTGATTTATTTTATTATATGACTAAAAATGTTTATTCTACTTGGGATATTCAATGGCTATTCTCTTGTTGGGTAAATAAGGGTTTATCAATATACCCTACAAAAAATATGGTTTTGAATATTGGTTTTGATTCTGCAGCAACACATACTATTGAAAAGAAAAATTTTTTGAATAAAATTTATCTTCAAAAAATGGGTAAATTGAAGCATCCTGTTGAGATTAAACGAAATATGTGTGCTGATAAGTTAACTTTTGAAAAATGGTTTAAACCAAGGATTAGAAAATATATTTTGCTTTGTTTAAAATATTTTCAGCATTTGTTTTAGATTAGATTTATTCTTGAATTTCAGAATTTATTTTTTTAACCAATTTGTTATTTCTTCTTGTTGAATTTTCCATTTTTCATATCCTTCTTTTACATAGTTGTGTGTGTTTTTGCTAATTTCATTTGCATTTTTAATGCTTATTTTTTTAGGGTTTTTATAATTAAATATTAATCCAGTTTTATTATTTTTAATATATTCATTCATGGTTGCATCATTGTGGCATAATACAATCATTCCTTGAGACATTGCTTCTAAAAAACTGTGCCCAATTCCTTCTTTAGTTCTTGGAGCAATAAAAAAATTTGCTTTAGATAATAATTTATCATATTTATTTTTTGATAACCACTTAGATATAACTTGTATTTTAGAAGTTGATTTAATTCTTTTATTAGTGTCATGCGGATCATTGCATTGTTTTATTATTATTTTATCGAATTCTTTTGATTTTATTATTTTTTTAACAATCGCCCAAGTTATTTCTTTTCGTCTTTCCCAAAAGAAAAGGATTTTTTTATCAAAATTTACTCGTTTTTTTGGTTTTGGGAAATATTTAACTAGTTTACAATTAAAAAAATATTTCATTCTGCTATAAAGTTTTTCAGAAAAGCAAACAACTTTTAGATTGCAAGTTAAGTTATATGCAATTGATTTTATGATTGCTACTTTCCAACCTAATACTCCATCATACATGGGTAACCAAACTATGTTTTTGCATTTCAGTTTTCGTAAATATGTTACCGTGGGTAGTGTTTGACAAAATATAACTAAACTTGGGTCATATTCATTTATTTTTTTTATATTTGGACTATTATTTTCTTTCCAATTAATTCCTTGAAATTCTTTAACTTTAAATGTTTTTTTCAGTATTCTTTTAAAAAAATCAAATGAGTGAGTATGATTATTCCATTCATGTACAACAAAGGCGCATTTCAAACAAATCACTTCTTTACATTAAATTTTATTTAGAAACCTTTTTTATAGGTTTATAGTACAATTTTAGGTTATTTACAAAACGAATTGTTAATAATTTAATTTGAAAAGATAGCGTTATTAAGGTTAATATCTTATTAATTGATTTAGATTAAATTATAAAATTAAAGAAAGGGATTTTGAATGTCTAAACAAAAAGCAGCTATTGTTTATCTTACTAGAAAAAGTGACCTTAGTGATTTGAAAAAAAGTTTATTTCTGTTGGATTGTCATTTTAATAATGAATTTAAGTATCCAATAATAATATTTTATGATGATTTAACGAAAAAGATGATTACTGAGCTAAAATCTGTTTCAAATTCCAAACTAATTTTTAAAAAAATTGTGCTTGGTTTTAAGAAGGGTATTGATGGAAGTCAATTTCCTGAAAAATATGCTGGGTTTAGCATAAATTATCGTCATATGTGTAGATTTTTTTTTATGGGGTTATATGAACAACCTATAATGAGGGAGTATGATTGGTATTGGAGGTTAGATACGGATTCTTTTATACTTGATAAAATAAATTATGATGTTTTTGATTTTATGAATGAGCATAAATTAATTTATGGTTATAATCGTATAACTATTGATCCAAAAGAGTTAATTGTTGGATTGAAGGATGCTTTTAATGAATACCTTCAAGAAAAAAAAATTGTTCCTAAATCTCTTTCTAATTTATTGCCTTTTGGTTTTTGGTTTGGGCAGAATTTTTATACAAATTTTACTATAACTAATATATCTTTTTGGAGATCAAAAGAAGTAAAAGATTTTCTTGATTACATTGATAAAAATGGAGGGATTTACAAATATAGATGGGGAGATACTCCTTTGCATTTTTTAACTGCGGCTCTTTTTTTGAATATAAATCAAATTCATTGTTTTAATGATATTTTTTACAAGCATCAAGATATTATAATTTTACCTGAAAAATTTAAGAAAAAAAGTTTTTTTTTAAGAGTTATTAGGTTTTGCAAAAGCAGACTTTACCAATAACAGCCATTTTCTACATTTTTGTAATTTTTTGGTTTTTCTTCTTCTGATGGATACACCCAATATTTATTAAATAATTTTTGGTGGGTTTCTTCCCAACGTTTTCCTTTAATTCCGAAAAGAAGTTGTGTTGCGCCTCCTAAATGAATAGCTTGTTTTCCTTTTCTTTTTATGTGTGCTGCAAGAGGTAATCCATATGCTCCGCATCCAATTATGGCAATGTCAAAGTCAGTTAAGTCAATTTTTCTTTTCATATAATTTAATGCTTCAAACCAGTCTTCGAATTTATCAGTTCCTCCAATTGATTGGATTGCTTTTATTGTTTTGAGCTTGAATTTTGGTAACATTTTTAGATTCTTAAATAATTTCGTTCTTTTATTATATTGTAATTTAATTGTTTTCTCAAATGGGTGAATTACAAGGACTTTTTTATTTTTTAACTCATTTGTCCAAGGATTTTCTTCATTAAATGGTTCAAGTGAATTTAAAGGAATTTTAATACAATTTTTTAATTCATTTTTGAAATATAATTCTTCTAGTCTCCAACTTCCTAAAACATCAATTTCATGCATATCGTTTAGCATTTCATCATGAAATTTTTTTAAATTATTTTGTGTTAATGGAAAAAAACCAGCATTGCTTTGCATATATTTAAATTTATTAATTAAAAATTTATCTCCATTTGATACTTTGTCCATATCTTTAGTTGCAATTATCTCAACACTTCCAAATCTACAAATCATTATTGGTTTTTTAGATTTTATTAATTGAGTTATTAGGTTAGAAGCAGTCTTATCCGAATAATCAAATTTAAGTAATAACTCAGTGTATCTAACTTTAATTTTTTCGAAAATAGGCATAAGTTTTGCCTTGTTTAAAATAAATTTTCCTATTTTTTTTATTTTTTGGAGAACCATTTTAATACCTTAATTATACTAAAAATAACAACTATTTAAAAATGTATTTGCTAACTGATTAGGCTATTTTTGCTTATTTTGCTTAATAGATAGCTTTAAACGCTTATTGTAGCTACAATATAGCTACATGAAAGCTGTTGAAAAAAGACCA
>Ga0247842_10000251_pt1 | contig 120936 bp, 114 predicted proteins | sample LaCruzMarch2015__3_FD_192411 | JGI IMG/M metagenome (GOLD analysis project Ga0247842, IMG submission 192411) | Freshwater microbial communities from meromictic Lake La Cruz, Castile-La Mancha, Spain - LaCruzMarch2015_19m | ecosystem: Environmental > Aquatic > Freshwater > Lake | place: Spain... | reverse complement strand
CCATGTAACCTCCATGGGCCTTGTGGCCCGGTTATGTTGCTAGTTGGTTCTAACAACATAAGGTTACTAAGCTCTGCTTTTTTGTCAATGAGCAAATGTGAAAGTCAGCAAACTATTTTACAGGATCATGCCAACTGGCGGTTATTTTTTGCTTGATGCCGCAAAGACTTTTGCGGCGCAAGAAAAAAATTAACAAATTGTAAAATTACTTATTCAATTCAAAAGAGATTACTACGTTAAAGGTAATCTGGTATTGATTCATGCCTTGCGGAAATGCTGGGAATGGGCTTGCGTCTCTTATGCTATTTATAGCTATACTCCTTAACAATGCATCATCCGCTGACCTCGCATCAATTACCATTATATGAAGAAGTTCTCCGCTGGAAGTCACCACAAAAGACAGAAAAACTTCTCCCTGGCTTGCGCTTCCTTCTTTTATATAATTTCTATCAGCATAATATCTTATCTTTTCCCTAACTGACCTGTAATAACCTATATACGCTGCCTTCCTGCTGCTGTTCTTTTCATTACTGACAACTGCTTCAAATTTATCGCCTTTACCTTCTATAATAGCGCCTGAACCCTGGCCACCTATTGTTTCAACAGTCGGTTCTTCTTTTTTAACCTGCTCCTGCTTCGGGGCAGTTTGCGGCAGAGGCTCAAAAACCGGAAGCGGATTTGCAATATCTTCTTTTCTTACTTCAGGTAATGACTCAGGCGCCATAAGCGGAAGCATCTGAAGCTCGGGTTTCTGGCCAATAACTTTTTTAGGCTCCTCTTTAATTTTAAAATACGCCACTTTTATAGGCTTAAGAGGCTCTTTTTTAGGTAATACTCCTGTATATGGAGCGCTTAAGAATACAGCAAAATGCAAAAGGATTGAAATTAGAAAAGCCAGCTGGAGTGATTTATTTTCGTACATTTGTATTTATCTCAGATTTTGCATTAGCAAAATCTGCCCTTTGGGCCGCCCATCCCTTGTATTTTTTAAATAGTTAGGATGGGCGGGGTTAACCCAGCCCTTTCCAAAGAAAGGGCTGCCGAAGGCAAAATTTGCAGTGCATCTTTTTGTAATGCGTTGCATTAGAATAGCTACTTGCGGTATAAAAAGTTATATCAAAGTGAAGGTTCTAATGCAAATTTTGGGTTTATAATAACAATTACCTTGTATTTTGTCAAATATAACCGCCTCCGCCTCGTAGGCGGGGTTTTGGTTCGACTTCGCTCACCATCCTTCGAATCATCCCAAGCTTGTCGAGGGAAAACCCCGCCTACATGATGGATGATTCTACATTTTCTAAAAAGTTAATTTTATTCCGCTGGTAAAGGTTCTTGCCTGAGCAGGATTAAAATATTTTGTAGTGCCGCTTTTATACCCATAAGAATTGTATTTTTTATTCAAAAGATTGTCCACCGCCAAAAACACAGACCACCATTTATGCTCATAAGCAATTTTTGTATCTACGGTAGTGTAACTGGAAAGCTTATCGTTGTTTGCGGAATCTATGTATGAACTGCCCATCTTCGTAACAACAAGGTTTGCTTCCATACCTAATTTTGTTTTGCCCTTCAGGCCAAGGCTCCCTTTATGCATAGGGATGTTGGTCAAATATCTACCCGCATCTGTCCCGTTTTCATTCTTGGCTCTTGTATAAGCGTAATTCACAAATCCCGTTAATCTTTCAATGATTTTAAAATCAAGGCTTGTTTCCACCCCTTCATGAGAGGTCTTGCCGTAATTATTATATTTATTTGCTGCATAATCATACCAAATTTCGTTATCGAGCTCCATCCAATAGAAGCTGATATTCGCCTTCAGATGATCATTGAAACGGTGGCGTATCCCAGCCTCGTAGTTTTTTGCTTTTTCAGGATTTAAATCAGGATTGGCACCAGTAGTGTAAGTAAACATTTGACCTATAGTAGGGGTCTTGAAAGCCTGGCCGTAATTTGTATAAACATTAGAATCTTTTTGATAAGTATATACTATTCCATAATGCGGGGTAAATTGGGACATATCTTTGTTTTTTGAATTAGCGTTATTCCTAGTGTCATTAAAATCAAACGCTACGGAATCGTAACGATAACCTATTATAAATCTAAGAGGTTCAAATAATTTAATCTCATCCTGAAGATACGGGCCAACTTTGTCTCTTATGACATTATAATCGCTTGAGAGTGCCCCTCTTAACTGATAAGGCGCGGTGTACTCTTTATAATCAAAACTATTTCTTTCCAGATCAATCCCTGCGGTAAAAAAATGGCTCAATCTGAACACTTCTGGATCTATATTATAACGCAAGAGCAAGCCATATGTGTCTTCGTTTCCAAGCTGCTCTTTTGTGGATGCAGCAGTTGATCCGTTTGTATAAAAAGCCTTACTATCATCATATCTATAATAAAATGTGTTCGCGATGCTAAAAGGAGCTATTGTATCCATTTTTTTATTATAGTCTATGTTTATATCAGTTTTTATCGCATCCTCTTTGTCGTTTTCTGTGCCTGGCCGCGCCTGACGCCTATCCTGTGCAATCTGAACTTCTGTTAAAGCCCAAGGCAAAGCACCTCTTTTTCTATCATGATAATCCATAGATAAGCCTAAACACTGCGTCTCATCTATTAAAAAATCTAACTTTCCGTTTAGATGACTGCCTTCATAATCGCAGTGCGTTCGAAAACCATCCGTTGATTTCCTGCTGGCGATTAAATTGTAAGCAATTCCGCCTTTGACGGAACGGCCTGATATAGACCCTTCATAATTTTGGGTATTAAAACTTCCGCAAGAAGAAGAGATTCTCGCCTGTGGAACAGGTCCGGGTTTCTTGGTTATTATGTTAATTACTCCTGACATAGCATTATCGCCATAGAGGCTGGAAGCAGGCCCTTTTAATACCTCCACACTCTCAATGTTATCCAAAGGAATAAGATCCCAATCAACAAGCTTATCTTTGCCTTTATTCTGGGGTATACCGTCTATAAGCACAAGCTGGTGCGTCGACATGCCTCCCCAAAAACCGCGCATATTGACATTACCCGTCGTTCCTACCCCAGAAGAATCATATGTATAAACGCCTTCCATATCCCTCAAGAGATCTGGAACGCTCCTGGCATTTGTATCTCTGATTTCTTTTTCTGGAATAATGCTTACGCTGGAAGAAACCTCTGATAACCTTCTTTCTGTTCTGGAAGCCGTCACTGTTATCGGCTCTAAAATAACATTGTCGTCCGCAGTATCTTGTTTTTCTTCAGCCAATACCTGACTCACCCCTAACAATATCATCGCCGCCATAAAACTTAAGATTTTCTCTTTCATGTTTTCTCCCCCCTTGAGAATACTTACCGCGATAGGTAATCGTCCGGGCTCTCCGCGCTTTGAGCGGAATTACCGTTGCGGGGCAGCGGAAGGGATTCCTGCCTGTTGACAAGCAGGCCACCTTCACTTCCTTTACCTATCCGGGTAGTAGTTAATTAAATCCGATGTTTGGTATATTTCGCACTCAATGAATGTTTTATGCCTCCTTTCCGCTTTTTCTCTTTTGCCTTTCCTCTTCAGAAACCAGCAATATATAAGGCTTGGAAGATAAGGGGTTTTTCTCAACTACAACTATTGTTTTATAAACCTCCTCGATAGTTTGATAATCAAGCACCTCATCTGGCCGCCCCATTTTATGAATTCGGCCTTTGTCAATAAGCAAGAGTTTCTGGCAGTATTCACTGGCTAAATTCAGGTCATGCAGGACCATGATTACTGTAAGACCAAACTCTTTATTCAACCTCTTTATAAGATCTAAGATTCCTACCTGATGGGCAATGTCCAGGTGCGCGGTCGGTTCATCCAGCAAAAGCACCTTGGGTTCCTGCGCGAGAGCGCGGGCAATGAGAACAAGCTGTCTTTCTCCTCCGCTGATTTGACTTAAAGACTGATCTTTAAGCTTAAAGATGCCGGTTAAATCCATAGACCGCCCGGCAATTTCCAAGTCTTTCTTTGCCTCGAGAAACTGGAATCTCTGGTAATGAGGAATCCTTCCTAAAAGGACAAATTCTTCTACGGTCATATGATTTAAAGGCGGGTTTTGCGAAACCACGGCAATAGTTTTTGCTAGCTCCTTTAGCGGCGACGTCCGGATATTCTTCCCTTCCACAAGGATTTTTCCTTTCATTGGCGCAATGGCCCGCGAGAGAGAGCGCAGAAGCGTGGTTTTACCTGAGCCGTTAGGCCCGATGATTCCCAAAAATTCACCTCTATCTATATTAAAACTGATATCATAAAGCACAATCTTTGTGCCGTATCCGCATGTTAGATTTATTATCTTGAGCATTAATCTCTCCTCAATGAACTTCTCTCTTAGTCAACGCATAGATAAAAAGGCTGCCTCCCAATATTCCGGTAATAACCCCGACAGGCAATTCCAGAGGAGCAATGATTGTTCTGGCCAATGTATCGCAAAAGATTAAAAACATCCCTCCAGCTAAAAACGCGGCTATCAGCGATATTCGATGATCACTAGCCACAAACATCCTGATAAAATGCGGCACGACCAAACCGACAAATCCAATCATGCCGGCTACGGAAACGCTAAAACCTGTAAGTAAAGAAGCTATAATGAAAAGTAACCGCTTGGTTCTCTCTATAGGTATACCAAGATGCAGCGCCTCTTCTTCTCCCAAGGAAAACGCATTAAGATCAAGACAAAATAGATAGGAAACAATAAGGAGAATAATGGCCGCCGAAACCGTTACTTTAATAATAGCCCAATCAGGTTCCTCTAAGGATCCCATTATCCAAAACACAATCCCATGAAGATCTTCACTGCGCGATAAAGACATAATAAGCATAATTAAGGAAGAAGATACAAAACTAATCATCACGCCATTCAAAAGTAACCCCTGGAGTTTTATTATGCCTTTTCTCATGTTCAAAAAATACATCAGCATTATGACCGCCGCCGCTCCTAAAAAGCCAAAAAAAGGCAATGTCAGGACGCCTATCTTGTACAACCCAAAGATAATATTTAAGGATACGCCTAACGCCGCTCCTCCGGAAATACCCAGCGTATACGGCTCAACCAGAGGGTTACGGAATATCCCCTGTAGAATTATTCCTGCCAGGCTTAGGCTACCGCCGATGGCAAAACCCAGAATAATGCGCGGCAGGCGGATATCAAAGAGAATATTATATTCAACAGTGCTTTTCCCTTCTAGAAGTATTGGAATAATTTTCTTAATAGGTATTCCCGCAGGACCAACCGCTAAAGAAAAAATAACCATGCATAAAAGTATCCCGCCCAGCATTAATACCCAGAAAACTCCTTTAACTAATTTCTTATTCATTCCGCTCTTCCTTTTTCGAATGTAATAGATTGGCTATTATTTCCAATGTTTCAACAAAACTTACAGGCGTAGGGCTGCAAAGCCGGTAAGAATCAAGAATATAAATTCTATTGTCTCTTGAGGCCTTTAACGCTTTGTAACTTTGCCAGACTTCCTTTTCCTTTTCTCCATTAATGCCCATGGTCACAATAAGTATCACTTCTGGGTTAGCTTCAAGGACTTTTTCCCTCGAATAACGGGCATACCTTATTCCTTTAGCAATATTTACGCCACCGGAAAATTCAATGAAATCATTCGCAAATGAATCTTCGGTCACCGTAACCAGAGGCTTTGCCCCCACTTGAATAAAAACTCTTGGCTTCGATAAACCGCACAGTTTTAGTGCCAGAGAATCAACTTTATTTCTGGCGATTTTTACAATTTCTTCTGCTTCTTTTTCTTTGCCCAAAATCCTGCCCAACTCCAAAAAAGACGAACAAATCCCGCTAAAATCTTTTGCGGTGGGAAATCCAATTACCTTTATCCCTAAATTTTTCAATTTTTCTTTTGCCTTGGAGTTCGTCAATGGCGTCATTAGGACAACATCAGGCCGAAGGGCCACAATTTTTTCCAAATTAACCTCAATTACAGTGCCGATTTCTTCCTTCTTCTTTGCCTCATCGGGCCTTTGGCAATATACAGTGCAGCCAACCAATCGATCGTCTGCTCCTAAAAGATAGAGTTCTTCGGTTATTGCCGGCCCCAGAGAAATAATCCTTTGCGGATAATCTTCTTTGGTAAGGGCACTTCCCTGTAATAACAAAACAGCGAAGAATATAATAGCCTGTAATCTTAATCTCATTTAATAAACCTCGTTAACTTTATATTTTAGTTGTGTCCTCTGGTAAAGGATGGACACGTTTTTCAGATATTTTTGCGCTGCCTCTTTTACTTTTCTCATTTCATCTTCAGTGGGTCCGCGAAAGATATCGATTTTATCCGGAGAATGGAGCCCACCCGGGCTACCCCTCGACTTCGCTCGGGATGGTTCGAGGTGTGGTGAGCTTGTCGAACCAAAGCCCTGGGTTCCTTGGGCGGAATACTGAGCGGCCATTGCCCATCCGTTCGCCACAGAAACAATGGCGGACGGTTTTGTGGCCGCGAATGTATAAAAGCCTGTTGGGATATAACCATCTATACGATAAGGAATCGCTGAATCAATACTAGCAATAAAACCTGCTATATTTTCTATCTCATCTTTATCAATATAACCGGGAATAAGAATACTTTCTGCCCTTAAAAGTATATGGGAATTATAATACTTTTTAAAATTCTCCAATACTTTCTCTGGTTTGTCTTGGCCGGTGAAACGTCTAAAAATCTCTTTTGTAATAGCCTTTATACCTACGCAGACTTCATTTATTGTTTTCTCAGTTGTGTATTTATAGCCATTGGTAAGAAGGATGTTATGGGTAGAAAATTTTTCTTTTAAAGTTCTGGCTAAAGGCAAAAAATCCGGATCCATTGTTGGTTCCCTGCCTAAAAAAATTGTTTTTTTAAAATACAGCGGTTCTAAGTAGGCTACAACCTCTTTGATTGATAAACTCTTGTTTTCATCTTGCTTATGTTTTTCTTCTAGATGGCAATCCCTGGGATGATATCTAGCGATACATCCGTGGCAGCGAAATTGACATCCTGCATCAAAATGAAGACAAACCTCTTTAAGTTCCGGGCTATAAGTTATATGATAAGCTCCCATTGTTCATTTTCCTTTAAATATGACCTCTAAAAACCAATGATTATTTTTCAGCATCTTTTTCCCGGTTGTAAACTCTACCGGTTTTTTAAAAATAGGGCCATCATAGACAAAGGTATGAAATTCACCCTTCTCGCCGCAGAGGTCAATATTTCCTATCGCCTTCAAATCTTTTATAAATCTATCGTCAATTTCACGGCCTAGCCATTCTTCCCCGAGAATATCTTTTCTTATCGAAACCACGATTGACTTAAATCCTGAACCAATAATCTCCTTAATTAAGCTTTCGGTATCCTGCGTCCATATCGGCAGAATTGGCTCCACTTTTAATTCTGCGCATACCTTATCTATCCAATCCCTATGTTCCTGTAAATAAATATCCCCGAAGACAATACCTTCTATGCCTTCCTTGATTTTATAATCTTCGATTAATGCCTTAAATGCTTCCCGGTAGCCTTTTTTTGGCATAGCCTTTTGTAAAAAAGGAATGTCGATGAGGCGTGCCTGTTTTCGGATGATATCGGCTGATAAACCATGCGATACAGAACCGGTTCCATCGGAATCCGCAAAGTTAATAAGTGAAATTATTCTATGCCCTTGTAATTTTGCCTTATAACAGGCAAAACAGCTATCCTTGCCTCCGCTCCACAGTCCTATGACTTTCATATTGCCCTTCCTTTCTTTTATTCATCCCCGCATTGCGGTAGCCGCAGGCTTTAGCCTGCGCCTGCTCGTTACGCAAACTAAAGGTTGCGGCTACCAATTTGTTCCAAGGCTGCGGTTACCTTACGTTATAAGCTCCTTCAAATTATAATTCAAAGACCCTTTGTATTTATAGTCCCGCCAATCCACGACCAATCCCTTCCGAACAGGATTTTCCAATATATATTTTATCTGCCTTGATAAATCCTCTTCTTTTCCATGGATATGATCGTAATAATCCTTCTGCAATTCAACACCAATTCTATTCTTCGACAAATAATATCCGCAATACTGTTTAAATAAATTCATCCCTTTTAGAAGGTCTGATATTTCAGACATACCCTCGTTAAGGATATGCGCATGATCCGGCATAAATATATAACACCAATTTATAATTTGATGTTTTTCATTTGCCATTCTCAACCTTTCTATAAATTCATCTATAATTTCGTCTCTGGTAAATAGTTTAGCTTTATTTTTAGCGCATATTGTAAAAGTGGCGCGAACTATTCCTTTATATTGCTCTAGTGGCAATCTATGGTTTCTTTCCTGTATCATCGTTATGCTTGCTCACTTGTTCGCAACCTAAAGGTTGCGGCTACCGGCTGCTATCATCCCCAAAATCAACATTAGCGCAGAAGATATATATGCAATCCGAATACTCTCTCGAATATGTTCAATAGCTAAAGGCTGAAAATCCTCGCCAATAAACGGTTTATATATGGGGGCTGAATTATAAAAATTTACGCCTCCTAATCGGATCTTAAGGCCGCCTGCCATGGCCGCTTCTGTTGACTCGCTGTTAATTTTTGGCCCTTGAAAGAAATATTTCGATCCCTGTTTAAGCGAGTTAAGCCAGTCTTTTCCATAACAAAAGCTGGAAATGCTGATTAAAAAACAGGTTATTTTTGCGGGAACAATATTCATCGCCCCATCCAGTAGCGCAGATAACCTGCCAAATTCAATGAACCTTTCATTTTTATATCCTACCATTGAATCTAAGGTATTTATGGCTTTGTAAACCCACACCAGGACAGGGCCGCCTAAAAAGGCATAGAACAGAGGCGCTACTATGCCGTCCATGGTGCTTTCCGCAACTGTTTCCACAGATGCCCTGATTATTTCCGGCTCATCTAATCCTTTTGTATCCCTGCCTACAATCATAGAAAGATCGCTTCTCGCCTTCTGAATATCCCCGGACTTCAGGTCTTTATAAACCCTGTCTGCCTCAACTGTCAGGGATTTGATTGAAAGTGAAAAATAAATAAACAATACAGATATGCCATAGTAGAAAAACGGATGGATAAATTTGGCTAACCTTAATACCCCCAAAACGCAAAAAGCAGTTGCCCCAACCACCAAGATAACCAATATGGCCCCGCAGAATTTCTTATTCACCCCGCTCTTTCTTACTTCGTCCCGCCCTTTCGTAAGAAAGGGCGGGGCTTCGCAGTCTTTCTTCGCAGTAGAAAGGGCGGGGTTCACCCTGCCCGAGTTTAATTTATTTTCCAGTTTTTCGATCAGCCTTCCGATAAGCCTTACCGGATGCCAATGCCATTCGGGGTCGCCAAAAACCAAATCCAGAAGATACGCAAGAGGAATAATTAATAATTCGTAATTCACCCCGCTCTTCCTTTCTTTTATTCATCCAGCCCTTCCTTACTCTTAGGAAGGGCTGGATTCATACCCCCAACCCTAACTATTAGGAAGGGCGGGGCTCATAGTCCAGAACCTACAATTTCATACAATAAATCCATATTCATATTATCCCTGACAAGCCGGGCAAGTTTGTCAAATTCTTTATCCGGGTTAAAATTCGTTGTCTGAGTCAAACACGGCCAGCCTTTCTTTAATCTCAGCCTATTCAGAAAATTTCTTCTAAAATTATCCTCATCAAATACCCCATGGATATACGTGCCCCAGATTCTGCCGTTTCCGACAAATGCCCCATCTAGATTTTTTGTTTCTTTCCCCTGCCGTTCGATAATTTTAAAAACAGGTTTGCGCTCCTTCAGTATCTGCGTCCTGCCATGGTGAATTTCATAACCGATTACCTTCAGGCCTGAGCTTATTTCCACGGCCTTCACCTGAGATAAAATCTTTTCCTGTTCAAAACTGGTAACAACAGGTAAAATCCCCAGGCCTTTAACTTCCTTTTGCGCTGATTCTGTTTTCTTGTGGTCGTAAATTTTTTCTCCCAGCATCTGGTATCCACCGCAGATTCCGATTAGATGAAACGCCGGATAGTCTTTGACAAGTGACAATATCCTTTCTGCCAAACCGGATTTTTTCAGGTAATTCAAATCCGCGATAGTGCTTTTTGTCCCAGGGATAATCAGCGCATCCGGATTACTCAGTTCGGCCTCACTAGTTACATAGCGCAACCTGACATCCGGCTCGTTTTCCAGGGCATCAAAGTCCGTAAAATTGGACATGTGCGGCAGTTTAATTACCGCTATATCTATAAGGCCGGCCTTCGGCCTTCGGTTTGCCTGCCCCGAGTCCCTCGACTCCGCTCGGGATAAATTCCGTCGAGGGGCGGTTTGCGCTGTTCGCTTCTCAAGTGGAACCGAATCTTCCTCGGGAATCTTTATATCCTTAAAATAAGGTATCACGCCTAAGACCCTTATGCCTGTTTTTTTCTCCAGGAAATTTATCCCTGATTTCAGCAATCTCTTATCCCCTCTGAATTTATTGATGATAATGCCTTTTATCCTTTTCCTTTCCTCTTTTGTTAATAGTTCAAGTGTGCCCACAATCCAGGCAAAAACTCCGCCTTTGTCAATATCGCCTACCAAAATTACCGGCGCGCCTGCAATTTTAGACATATACATATTTACTATATCGTGCACCTTCAGGTTTACCTCGCTAGGAGAGCCTGCGCCTTCGATAATAACCAGTTCATATTCACCTGCCAGGCGCTTATAAGACTTCACGACAGCTACTTTTGCCTTTTTTTTGTAACGCACATATTCGACTACCGACATATTCCCCTGAGGCTTGCCCCATAAGATTATCTGTGCTTTTGTATCATGGCTTGGCTTAATCAATACAGGATTCATATCTACAGTCGGCTCTATCCTCGAGGCCTGCGCCTGGACTGCTTGAGCCCTGCCCATTTCTCCGCCCTCACTAGTCACAAAAGAATTCAAGGCCATGTTCTGCGCCTTAAAAGGGCAAACCTTTAAACCATCCTGCAAAAAGATTCTGCATAACGCAGAAACTATTACGCTTTTGCCTACTCCTGAGCCGGTTCCGCAGATTTGCAAACTTTTCATTTGAATATTCTTTCCAAGCAAGAAAGAAGGCGGAGATTGTCTTCTCTTCTTCTTACCGCAACTCTTATAAAACGATTATCCAATCCTCGAAAATTACTGCAATCGCGGATAAGTATTCCTTTAGCGCCGCAATAATCGCAAAGCCTGCGGGCGTTTATCTTTTTATCCTCTAATTTGCAGAATATAAAATTAGCGCTCGCTGGATAGGGTTTCAGGAATTTAAGCTTTTGGAGTTCTTTAAATAAAAAAATGCTTTCTTTTAATACATAGTCCCGGCTTTTTTTGATAAATACTGGATCTTTGATAATTTCGCAGGCAACCATCTGCGCCAAGGCGTTCACCGACCATGGCGGCTGATAGGATGAAATCCTGTTCAATAATTTCTTGTTTCCCGCCAGGTATCCTATTCTTAAGCCTGCAAGAGCAAAAAATTTGGTCAGCGACCGTAACACCAAAACATGCTTTCTGTAAGGCCTGGCCGCAGCCATAGAAGATGCATTCTTTTCTTCGACAAAATCCATGAATGCCTCATCAATAACCAGAAAAACGCCATTCTTTTCGCACTTACCAGCTAAAAATCGCATTGCCTCTTTGTCCCATAAAAATCCCGTGGGATTGTTAGGGTTACAAATAAATAATAAATCCACAGAATCGAGGCGTTTAACTATTTCCGTCACATTTACCGCAAAATCATTTTTTTCATGTGTTTTTACAAAAAGGCATCTACCGCCGGCTAAATGCACCGCCCTCTCGTATTCACTAAACGCAGGTATAGGAATAAGTGCTCTCTTTGGCTTTAAGGCAAAGGCGAGCGAAAAAATCAGGTCCATTGACCCGTTGCCGATCAATAAATTATCTGCGGAAATATTGAGGCAGCCGGCAAGCGCTTTTTTTAAATCTCTGCAGTCAGGGTCGGGATAACGCGCGATATCATCTAAATACGATGAAATAATTTTACCAACGCTTTTGGGAAACCCCAGCGGATTGATGTTGGCGCTGAAATCGATAATCTCTTCCTTCTTTAACAAGTACCTCTCCTGCGCCTCCTTAAGATTTCCTCCATGCAATCCCATTATCACTCCACTAGAACTTAGACCTCCTCCACCTACGCGGTGTAAAGCTTTACACCGCGTAGGTGGAGGAGGTAACTTCAACCGATACAAACTGTGAACAAAGTAACCATTTCCGTTAATTCAATGGCCGTGCCAAGGGTATCGCCGGTTATGCCTCCGATTTTTCTAGTGGCAAATTTTCCGCCTAAATAAACACAGCCAGCCACGATTAATAACGTAAGCAACCCTTTCAACCGCCAAATAGCAAATGCAAATACAAGAACCATAATGAGAGAGCATACGAAAATCTTTAAATTTATTCCATGCATAAATGCCTTTGCTTTCCCATCCTTTCGGGCATAAGAAAATAAAAACATTGCCAGGACACTCGACCATCGGCTTAAAACACAGGCAAGAAGTAACGCAGTTGTCTTTAATGGCGCAGCCACAGCACCAAGCAAACCGACTTTTAAAAGTAATATGCTGATAATACTTATGGCGCCCATTACTCCTATGTGGGGATCACGCATGATTGCCAGCATTTCATCCCTGGATTTTCCGCTTAAAAAAGCGTCACTGGTATCAGAAAGGCCGTCTAAGTGCATCCCGCCGGTAAGCGCCGCCAATGTTACGATCAAAATAATACTTACCGACAATTCCTTAAAATTCAAAATAAATAACAGGTTATTCATACCGGCCAAAATCAGGCCTATAAGCAACCCGACAAGAGGAAAATACAATAAAGACGCGCCAAGATCTCTTTCTTGTATCTCAGACTTAATCCTTATTGGTAAAACAGTTAAGAATTGTAAGGCGATTAGAAAATATCTTAGTTTCATATTAATATCGTTTTTCCTTGTCATTCCGAGCGATCTGCCGCAGGCGGAGAGCCGAGGAATCTATTCAATCGCTCGGGATGACAGAAGCAGAAACATTTGCGCTCTTAAAAGTAGCCATTTCTGTCAGAATCTTGATTGCGGCATCAGCTAATCCTATACCTAAAGCACCGCCTGTCCCTTCTCCAAGCCTTAAATCCAAATCAAAAAGCGGCTTTAATCCAATGTGCTCTAAAATGACCTTATGCCCGCTTTCTACTGAACAATGCGCCGCAATCATATAATCTTTTACCTTCGGCTCAATGTGGAAAGCAGCCAATGCCGCGGCACCTGATATAAAGCCGTCAAGAACCACAGGAACCCTTTTTGAAGCGGCAGCGAGAATTATTCCCGCAAGCCCCGCAATTTCAAATCCGCCTACTTTGGATAGGACATCAATAGGGTCGGAAGAATCCGGCTTGTTCATAGAGATTGACTTTTTGATAATATCTATTTTATTTTTCAAGCCTTTATCATCCAAGCCTGTCCCTCTTCCTGTTATTTCTTCAATTGGTTTTTTTGTAAAAACCGCTGTTATCGCGCTGGAAGCAGTGGTATTTCCTATCCCCATATCGCCTGTTCCCGCAATATCAATCCCGCGTTTAAACTCATTTTCGAATATTTCAATCCCGGCGCAGATTGCCTTAATCGCCTCATCCCTGGTCATAGCCGGGCCTTTTACCATATTTTTTGTCCCATAATTTATTTTTTTAATCACAAGCTGCGGATCAGGCTTAAGATCGGAAGCAACGCCTATATCCACAACCACTACTTTCGCGCCGACATGATTTGCCAGCACATTTATACCCGCGCCGCCGGCAAGAAAATTATAAACCATCTGGCTAGTTACTTCTTTTGGATATGCGCTGATGCCTTCTTCGGTCACACCGTGGTCACTAGCCAGCGTAAAAATAACTTTATTGCGTAATAGCCTGCCTTCTTTTCCCGTAATGCCGCAAATTTGCTTGGCCAACTCTTCCAGCCTGCCTAAACTTCCCAGAGGTTTAGTTAAATTATCTAACCTCTCTTGCGTCTTCTTTATAATAACAGGATCTATTCCGGAAATATTTGCGGCTACTTTTTTTATTCTCTCCACCTGATTCCTCTCCTTTTTTAATGAGCACGTGACTTATGGAACGAGCGAAACGAGTGAACATAAGTCACTGTGCGAATTAAACCCAGCACCAATTTGCCCCAGTAGTATCGCTAATACATAAAGTAAATATACTATTTTTGCTCGTTGGCTATTAGTTACTCTTTTATAAAAACATAACTGTTACAGCAAATTGGTGCTGGGTCAAATTCGGACAAATCACTTACGGAAACTATAAGTTTCCGTAAGTGATGTCCTCATTTGATCTTCATTGGTATACCTGATACGGTAAAAAATACCTCATCAGCTTCCTTTGCCGCCATCTGATTTACCTTGCCGGCTATATCACGAAAATCCCTAGCCAATCTATTTGCCGGGACAATTCCTAAGCCGACTTCATTAGAAACTATTATTATTTTTGCTTTTTTCTTTCTAAGATTGACTGCTATTGCCTTAATTTTTTCGAGAATATCTTTCTCTTTATGCCCGCCTAAAATAAAATTTGAAACCAAAAGCGTCAGGCAGTCAATGACAATGCAGTCAAATTCATTGCCAATTTTCTCTAATAAAATCTCCGCATCCTTAGGTTCTTCAAAAGTCTTCCAATGTTTTGGCCTTGCCTCTTTATGCAGACGGATACGCTCCTGCATTTCTTTATCCAGCGGCTGGCAAGTTGCGACAAAAGCAACTTTCCTGCATTTTTTTGCCAGGCTCAAAGCATACGTACTTTTCCCGCTTCTTGCTCCGCCTAAAATAAAGGTAATCTTTGACATTGGGTGCCTCAATTCAAATGAGTTATATCATTCAATGCTTTAATTTTTAAACGTCCGTTGTTATGTTCAACGATACTAATACTTGCCGAACGAGGAATATATTTCCAAAAATTATCTGTTTTTAAAATCGCGGTGACAAAAACGCTGATAGACCCTCCATGGCAGACTACAGCTATAGTTTTATTTTTATTAACAGCTATTATCTTTTTCAGCGCCTTTGTAACCCTTTTTCTAAAACTATCCAGGCTTTCGGACTCCGGTATAGTTACATGAAGAGGCTTTTTTAACCACGCGTTATAAATATTTGGATATTTTTTCATGATTTCCCGGTAAGTCAACCCCTCAAATATCCCAAAATGTATCTCTTTTAAATCCGGTATATTATCAATCTTCGCACCTTTAAAAGCTATCTGCGCCGTCTGGACAGCCCGCTTTCCTCCGCTGGTATAAATTTTATGGATATCCATAACGCTCAATCTTTCCCTAAGGCTTCTCGCCTGCTTCTTTCCCTTAGCGTTGATGCCTATGTCTGTAGAGCCGCAATATCTTTTTTGGGCATTCCAAAGCGTTTCACCATGCCTTATTAGTATCAATTTTGTAACCATATCCTGCCTTAAAAATAAAAAACCCTTGACGTTTTCGCATCAAGGGTTGCACCCTGTTTTTCTTAGCCCTTTATACTGCCCTGCGCAGCAAAAATATACCCTAATATCATAAGGTTTTCTGGCTTAAGGCATGGTTCGACAAACTCACCACTTTCCTACTCTCTGCGCCTTCTCATCCCGAAGAATCGGAAAAATGGCTTATCGCAGATTTCGTTCCTATTACAGCAGCGGGGCTGCGCTGAATTCACATCAGCTTCCCTTATACAATATAATATTACTTATTCAATTCTTATTTTTTTATACACCAATAACTAAGACGTGTCAATCTTTTTTTCATAATCTTTTTTTATAATCAAGTTTACATTTTGACAATGACAAAAGTGTAAACTTGTTAATACTCTATGCCACGGCGGGCGTTTACGCACTGTCTAAGCGGATGCTTTTTGTCTATCATTATGGTTATATAATCTGCGGATTTTTCTATCTCTGAAATATCGCCTCTCCCGGTAAGAATAAGCTCTACACTTTTTGGAACTTTTTTAATCAGCTCTAGAAATTCTTTTTTTTCAGCAAATCCCTGATCTATAACATTTATAATCTCGTCCATTATAATCATATCATACTTGCCGCCAAAAATAGCCTTTTTAGCTTCAATCATCGCCCTATTCACGGATTTCTTTATCTCTCTTTGCCCTTTGCCCTTTGCCCTATACTCTCTGCTCTCTGTCCTCTGCCCTGCAAACATTGGATGTTCCTGTTCGTATTTCACTACCTTAAGATTCTTTATTTTCTTTGCTGTTTTTTCTTCTCCTGTTACAAGCAATTTTGGTTTCAGGAATTGGAATATGATGACCTTGAGTCCCTGTCCGCTCGCCCTCATGGCGAGGCCAAAACTTGAAGTAGTTTTACCTTTTCCATTACCTGTATAGATATGTATCATTTCTATAAAAAGGTATCTTGGTTCTGTTACTTTCGCGTATATTCATTGATAATAAATTTAACGAATCTAACAGTGTCTAAAAATGGATTTATCTGGCTGATTTCGCTCTCATAGATGGAATCTATATTTATGGAAAACATCTTTAAACCTCTGCGCTTGGCCTCTACAATCATCTCTGATTCAATTTCATATTTTGTGGTATTGAGTTTTATTTTCTCAATGCCTTCTCTGGATATAAGCCTGTAGCCGCACTGGGTATCATTAACTTTTTCAGTTATAAGAAGGGATATCATAAAAGACATGCACAAGTTTGTGCATCGCCTTATAAAAGGCATCTTCTTTGGATTATGAAGCCTGTTTCCAAGAATTAAATCCGCTCCTGATTTTTTATATTCTTCTATAAATTTATCTATATCATCGAGGCTGTGCTGGCCATCTCCATCCATTGTAATAACAGCATCGCAGTTATTTTCCAGCGCATATTCCAGACCTTCGCGTATGCAGCGGCCTTTGCCGGCATTCTTTGTGTGTAAAATAAGTTCTGCCCCAAATTTATTGGCTTCTATTATAGTCTTATCTTTGGAACCGTCGTCAATCACTACCACCCTGAAATCTCTCTGGCGCAGATGGTTAACAATAGGCCCTATGGTTTTAACTTCATTGTATGTAGGAATTACTATAAAGATATTAGATTCACTCATAGCACAGACGCGTCAACCGGCGTCTCCCAGAATTTTCTGAATATAAGCCACTGATCAGGATACGCCCTGATATATTTTTCCATACTAACTACAAATTTTTTATTTGCCTCTTTTATGATCTCATCCCTATTGATTCCTGGTGTTTCTTTCAAATATATAGGAGTGTCGAATATAAGACTATAATTAAAAGAATCCCTCCTGATAAAAAATCCAGGGATGACGGGCGAATTTGTTTTCAAGGCAAACATGGCAGGGCCTTTTGGTATGCTGGTAGGCATTCCAAAAAAATTCATCACTTCGCCGTTATTTGTAAAATCCCTGTCTCCTGCAAGCGCCAAAAATCCTTTTTTCCGCAGGGCTGATATACAGCGTTTCATAATATGATTTATCGGTATCACCTTCATGCCTTTTTCTTCGCGTTGTTTTACGAAAAAGTCATTTATCTTTTTGTGCTTATGGTTCAAGGCAACGGCGCTCACGTCATAACCAAGCATAGCCATGACAACGCCTCCCATCTCCCAGTTTCCTATATGGCACGTCAGTATGATCCCGCCCTTATTTTGTTTTAAAACTCCGTCTATATTTTCAATGCCCTCTACCTTGACCCTTTTTCTTATATCCTTTTTGGTAAGGTTCTCCATCCTGAAAAAATCCACAAGATATAATCCAAAATTCCTAAATACCTTCCTGGCCAGCTTCCGGCATTCTTTAGCGTCTTTTTTTGTTATAATGCTTAGATTCTGCAAAACCGCTTCCCTGTCTTTCTTGGCAAGGATATATTGGAAATCAGAAACCCTTTTCGCAAGGCTGTAAGCAAACTTCAGGGGTAAAATATTTGCAAGAAAAAATCCTATTCTGTATAAAATATAAAAAATCATTTGATATTACCTGATCGCGTGCAGAATAAGCTGCGCAGTATCCATTGCTGAGTTTGGTTTTTTTATTAAATCAATTTTTTTTCTCATCTCGTCCAGTTTCAAGCTGTTTGAAAAAAGTTCCTGCACCAGAACCATTACATCGCCTTCGTCTTCTGCCCTCAGCGCAACACCTTGCTGCAAAAGAAATTCTGTATTCTTTGTTTCCTGCCCTGGTATAGGGTGAATTATAATCATAGGGAGATTTTTAGCCAGCGCCTCAGAAGTAGTCAATCCGCCTGGCTTGGTAATTATAACATCTGATGCCCCCATTAATTCATCCACATTCTCCGCAAGCCCGAAGACAAGCATCTCTTTCTTGTATCTTGACCCCCTTTTGGCCAATATCTTCTGGAGCCGCTTGTTAATCCCGCAAACTACCAGGATCTGAAAATCAAGAGGTATGCGTTCCAAGGCATCCACCATTTTTTCAACAGGGCCAAGCCCCTGGCTTCCGCCCATTATAAGGATAGTGCGCTTCAGGCTGTCGAGCCCGAGCTTTTTGCGCATATCTTCTTTTTCGCGCTTGTCGCCAAATCTAGGACTAATAGGTATGCCAAAAACCCTTATTTTAGCGTCATCCACACCGTTTTTCACAAAATGATTTCTGCTTACTTCAGACGGTACAATATAATAATCCACATTATCAAATATCCAGTATGAATGAGGAGCGTGGTCAGTCAGGACCCCAAAAAGCGGAAGGTTTAACCCTATATATTTTTTATAATCCGCTACCATGCCGCAAGGAAACGCTTGGGTGCACACAATTGCATCAGGCTTGAATTCATCTTGAATCAAGACCTTTAATTTTTTAGAGTTAGATTTGTGAATAGCGTTTCTCATACCCTGCACGCTTTTTAGCACCTTTGGATTATCGTAGAGATATTCCCACACTTCAGGTTTATTTCTTATGACGCTCATGTATGTCCTATTGATAAGTTTTTCAAAGAAAGGGTTTGTGTAAGCAAAACCATTTATATTCATAGTAGTTATGCCGGGAGAAAGCGTCTTCAATGCGCTCTCTATAGCAAGGCTAGACCTGTAGTGCCCTGAATTCGAAGTTATGTACATCAAAAGTACTTTTTTATAATCGGCCATTGTTCTTAAAAAAATGTTCTATGCGTTCGGTTGCCTCTTTAAGATTATCCATGCTGGAGGCATAAGCTATCCTTATGTAGCCTTCTCCCTGCGAACCGAATGCGGTTCCCGGCACTACCGCAACCTTTTCTTTGTGCAATAATTTTTTTGCAAAATCCACAGAACCCATTCCTGTATTTTTAATGGACGGAAAAACATAAAAAGTGCCTTCCGGCATACGGCACTCCAGCCCTATTTCATTAAGTTTTGAGACAATGAACTCTCTGCGTCTTTTATATTCCCTTTTCATTTCCAAGACAGAGTTTACAGAACCTCTGAGCGCTTCTATTGCGCCTAATTGGCCCATTATAGGAGCGCACAGCATTGTGTATTGATGAATCTTTGTCATTGCGCTTATAATTTCTTCAGGGCCGCACGCATAACCCACGCGCCAGCCTGTCATTGCATATGCCTTTGAAAAGCCGTTCAAATATACGGTTCTCTGCTTCATGCCAGGCAACGTTGCAATCGGAGTATGCGAAAAATCATATGTAAGCTCGTCATATATTTCATCGCTTATTACAATTAAATCGTGTTCTATAAAAACTTTTGAAAGCGCCAAAAGCTCTTTCCTTGTATAAGAAACCCCTGTAGGATTCGCGGGATAATTCAGGACAACTGCTTTTACGCAGCTGGATGCGTATCTGGTTAAAATCTCGGGCGTTAATTTAAAATTATCCTTTCCGCTCGTCTTCATCAATATAACTCTGCCTCCTGCTAATTCGCTTACAGGCTCATAAGACACATAAGATGGGTCAGGAACAAGTATTTTGTCCCCGCGGTTCAGAATAGCCCTTAAAACAAGGTCTACCGCCTCGCTTACGCCTGTAGTTATCAGCATGTTATCGTCAGAGCTATACAAAAGAGAGTATTTGTTTTTAAGATATTTTGATATTGCGGATCTTAATTCGTATAATCCTTTATTAGAAGTATAGGATGTGTAGCCTTTTTCGAGGGAAAATATCACTGACTCGCAGATATTCCATGGCGTGACAAAATCTGGCTCTCCTACGCCAAGAGAGATAACATCCTTCATCCCTATCACGAGATCAAAAAATTCTCTTATGCCTGACGGCTTCATTTTTTCAACTACTTTAGAAATTTTCATGATATTTTATTAGTTTTTGGCACACTAAAGTGTGCCCTACTTCTGTACGGTTCCGCAAATTTCAAAATGATATCGCAATGCGGTGATTTCGCTCTATGCGCTTTAATATATCCCCGTCTGCCTTGTATCTTTTAAGAATAAAATGCGTAACGGTGCTGTTTACATTGTCTATTGTTGCAAGCCTTTCGGAAACAAAACTGCTGACTTCCTGAATATCCCTGCCTTCAACAACAAGCAATAGATCGTAAGACCCTGACAAAAGATAACAGCTTACAACCTCAGGAAACCTGTATATCCTTTCAGCTATATGATCAAAACCATGGCCTCTCTGAGGAGCAACCCTCACCTCTATAAGAGCCCTGACTTTTTGCACGTCATCCTTTAATAAATCCCTGTTAATTACTGTTTTATATTTAATTATAACGCCTTCTTTTTCATATTTTTTAATTGCGTTTTTTACCACGCCAACGCTTTTTTTCAGCATCTTCGCTATTTCTTCAGGTGTAGTCCTTGCATCTTTTTCCAGAATTTCCAATACCTCTTTCATGATACCCTCCCAAATTTTGTGAAACAAAATTTGATCCCGCCTCGCGCCGAGGTGCCGGCTATCAAGGCGCTCGGCACCGAGGCGAGTCCCTCGCCGCATCATTTTTACTTGCTGGCGGTTCGGGACGAGGGACCTTTTTATCTTACTATAGTTATTCTATTACGGCCAGCGCTTGACCAACTTTAACAGTATCCCCTTCCTGCGCTGCTATTTTTTTCAAAACACCTGAAAATTTACATGGCACATTGAAAGCTGCCTTATCAGTAGCCATCTCTACTATTTCGTCGCCTTCTTTAATACTATCGCCTTCTTTAAAATGCCAGTAACTTACCACTGCTTCATTAACCCCTTCTGCTAGTTCAGGTAATTTTAGCTCTGCCATATCCCCTCCTTCAATGAGCACTTGACTTATGGAACGAAAAAGTGAGTGAACATAAGTCAATGTGCGAATTGAACCCCACACCCAGACAGCGTTAATAATAGTTATTATGATGTCTGGGTGTGGGGTCAAATTCGGACTACAATTTACATTCACTTCGTTCTGTAAATTGTGTCCTCATTTGAACTTCTTACAAATGAACCGCAATAATATTTTTTAAATCCTGTTTCTCCCGCCCATTCTGAAAATTTATCAAATTCCCTTGGCTCTAAAAACTCCTCTACATCCAAACAGCCAGATGCTGGTTTTAAATATTGGCCTATTGTAATAATATCGCAATTCGCTTTTCTAAGATCTCGCATCACTCCGCGGATTTCTTCCCTGAATTCGCCAAGGCCTGCCATGATCCCGCTTTTTGTAACTACGCTGCCGTCTAATTCCTTGGCGTACCTGAGGACTTCCAGCGAACGACTATAATCTGCCAGGCGCCTCACTTTACTGTAAAGCCTTGGAACAGTCTCTAAATTATGCGAAAAAATATCCGGTTTACTGGATATAACTTTTTCAATAGAACTTCTGTCTCCCAGAAAATCAGGGACAAGCGTCTCTATTTTTAAATCCCTGCCAACACCCCTTAATATATTAATGCAATCTGCAAAGTAGCCTGCCCCTCCGTCGCTCAAATCATCCCTTGTAACAGCTGTTATTACTACGCTCTTGATCTCCAGTTTTTCAACTGCTTCCCTGATCCTGAAAAGTTCTTCTTTATTTGGTTTTTCCAATCCTACGTTTTTCTTATTTACGGCGCAAAAACTGCAACGCCTTGTGCAAGACTTACCGAGTATTAAAAACGTGCACCTTTTAACCGAGAAACACTCGTATATGTTTGGGCACCGAGCGCTCTGACACACTGTATTCAGCCCAAGTTGAGAAATAACATTTCTTGTCTCGGCAAAATTTTTATTATCCTTTACAGACTGCTTCAGCCAATAAGGGAATCTCTTCAAACGACTCTCTGAACTTGCGCTTTGCGTCTTCAATATCTAATCTTTCTTTCAGTAAAACTTCCAGTGAAGTTATTTTAACTCTTTCAATACCGCAGGGTTTTATAAACGAAAAAAGCGTTAGGTCTGCATTTATATTTATTGCCATACCATGATAAGTCACCCATTTTTTCACGCCTATGCCTATTGAGCCGATTTTCGCGCCTTTAACCCAGATGCCCCTTAAGCCAGGCACTGTCTCTGAGCTTACGCCATATTTACTTAAAAAATTTACGCCTACCTCTTCTAAAAACCTTAAAAAATTATGTATGTCCTTTGCCTCATTTTCTAATTTAAAAATAGGATAAGCTACCAGCTGGCCTGGACAATGGCAGGTCACATCCCCGCCTCTGTCAATATTTAAGACCTCTATGCCTTCTGTCTTGAACACGTGTTTCTCTGAACCGGTTCTCCCTATTGTTATGACGCTCTTATGCTCTGTAATTATCAGCGTATTTTCAAATACGCCTTTAGCTACTTTATCTACAACTTCGCGTTGAATCCCGTAAGCCTCTTTATAATCGCTTAATCCTAAATCTATGTATCTCATTTCCCTATTCTGATTGCAGGGAACGGTTTAAAACCGTTCCCTGCATATTTAGAGTGTCAATTTCTTGTTTGGCCGGAACCTAGAGCGATGTATTTGTAAATACAGAGTTCTTCAAGCGCCATGGGGCCGCGGCAGTGGATCTTATCTGTGCTTATGCCTATTTCAGCGCCCATGCCAAACTGATACCCATCTGTGAATCTTGTGGACGCGTTATGATAGACGCACGCGGAATCTACCTCTTTTAAAAATTTCTCAGCCACCAATTTATTTTTCGTAACAATTGCGTCTGAATGCCTTGAGCCGTATTTATTTATATGGCTGATTGCATCTTCCGCGCCTTTTACAACTTTAATTGTCAAAATTAAATCCAGGTATTCTTCATACCAGTCTTTTTTTGTGGCCTTTTTTATGCCTTTTAAAATTTTCAATGTCTCAGAACATCCCCTGAGTTCTACGCCTTTATCGTCTAAAACTTCAGCTGAGCGAGGCAGAAATTTTCGCGCTATATCTTTATGGACAAGCATCTTTTCTATAGCGTTGCAGACACCAGGGCGCTGGACCTTTGCGTTAAGCATAATATTAAGGGCCATTTTAAAATCAGCGTCTTTGTCAACATATAGGTGGCAAACGCCTTTATAATGCTTTATCACAGGTATCAATGAGTTTTCCGCAACATATCTTATAAGGCCTTCACCGCCTCTCGGAATAACTACATCTATAAGACTGGCCTGTCTCAACAAAATTTCCACTGCCTGCCTGTCAGTTACATTAATCATAGTAACAGCTGATTTAGGTATGCCAATTTTTCCAAGACCTTTTGTAATTACCTTATGAATAGCCAGGTTGGAATTTATCGCTTCACTTCCGCCTCTCAGGACGCACGCATTGCCTGACTTAATGCACAAGCCAGCCGAATCGCTTGTAACATTCGGCCTTGATTCATAAATGATCCCGACAACGCCTATCGGAACAGAAACTTTTTTTATAATAAGGCCGTTAGGCCTTTTCCATTGCTTGAGAATTTTACCGACAGGATCTTTTAAAGACGCGACTTGTTCCAAGGAACCCGCCATTTCCTTTATGCGCTTTTCTGTAAGAGTTAATCTGTCCACAAGGGCTTTTGAAATGCCTTTTTCACTCGCTGCCGCCACATCCTTTGAATTTTCCGAAAGAATAAACTTGGCATTCTTTAAAAGAGCCTGCGACATTCCGGAAAGAGCTTTATTTTTCTCTTTGGCGGAAATATTAGCAAGCGCAAACGAGGCCTCTTTTGCGCCTTTTAATATTTTTATAATTTTATCTTTAAATAGCATAGAATATTACATGGAACTCGTTAACACTCGCTCCGCTACTCCATTATATATAAAACCACTTGATTTATAGCTTTGTCGCCCCTCGACTGCGCTCGGGACTTCCTTTGGTCGCTCAGGACTTCGCTCGCAATGCGCGATAATTACAAAATAACTCTATTTATGGCTTTGTCGTAAAAATCCTTGCCTGTTATCTTGGTCTTATGGGCATGGAAAAACGTTCCTATTTTTTCCCCTTTTAAAATTCTTAAAAGTATATCTTTTTCCCTGCCATTAGCTATAACGCAATCTATACCTGACTTTGTAGCTATCTTGGCGGCTTCTAATTTTGTCTTCATGCCGCCGCGAGAACATTCTTTATCAGTGCCGCATGCAAGCTTTTCTATCCCTGAGTTTACATTCAGGACAACACTTGCTATAGTTTTCTTATTGTCTATATATAAACCTTCCACATCTGTAAGCATTATCAATAAATCAGCAGACACCAGGCTTGCCACAAACGCAGAAAGCTTATCATTGTCCCCGAATTTTATTTCATCCACAGACACGGTATCATTCTCGTTTATTACAGGGACCGCTTTTTTGCTCAAAAGCGTGCGCAATGTATTTTCAGCATTCAGATATCTCCGTTTTTCCCTTATATCCTCCCATGTCAAAAGTATCTGGGCTGCGTGAAAACCTTTTTTTCTGAAAAATTCCTCATATGTCTTTATTAAATATCCCTGGCCCAGCGCTGCCGAGGCCTGCTGCTCAGGTAAACTCTTGGGCCTATGTTTCATGCCGAGTAACCCCATACCTGCTGCAATGGCGCCTGACGAAACTATGATTACTTGATGGCCTTTCTTGAACAAGGCCGCCACCTGTCCGGAAAAATTCTTTATCCATTTTTCGTCAAGTTTAAGGCCCTTCGCAGTTAATACACTTGCGCCTACTTTTACAACTATTAGTTTTGCTTTTTTTATTTTTTCGCGTTCCATAGGATTACTCAAAGAAAACAGGGACAGGTTCATTTTTTACCATTTCTTATTTTATCTAAAAATGAACCTGTCCCTGTTTTCTATTTTTTCCTTTCTTATACACAGCTTCCAGCAATTCTTTTATCCCTTCGCCTGTAACGCAGGATATCGGATAAGCAGTTTTCTTTACTTTTTTCTTAAATTCTTTTAAACCTTCCTTTGCCTCAGGTATATCCATCTTATTTGCCGCGATTATCTGAGGCCTTTTTACAAGGTCAGGGTTATAAAGCTTCAATTCATTGTTTATTGATTTAAAATCTTCTGCTGGATTCCTTCCGTCTGTGCCAGCCATATCTATCATATGAATAAGCACTCTGGTGCGTTCCACGTGGCGCAAAAAATCATCTCCCAAGCCTCTGCCTGAATGCGCGCCTTCTATCAAACCGGGTATATCGCAAATAATAAAACTTCTCTCATCGCTTAATTTCACAACACCAAGAATCGGCGTCTTTGTTGTAAACGGATAACTAGCTATTTTTGATTTTGCTTTTGATACGCGTGAAATCAGGCTTGATTTACCTGCGTTTGGATACCCGATTATGCCAACATCAGCTATTAATTTTAACTCCAGGGTTATTTCTTTTTCTTCGCCAGGATCTCCCTGAGTAGATTGCCTGAATTTGGAATTACCATGGCCGGCCAAGCCGCCTCTTATAAGAATTACTGACTGACTGCTTTCCTTTAAATCGCAATACGTAATGTCTTCGTATTTATCTCTTACAATAGTACCTATCGGAACTTTTATAATACGGTCAACTGCGTTTGCGCCTTTTTTGTGATTACTTCCACCGTTAGAACCCTTGTCCGCCCTGAAATGTTTGCGAAAATGAAAATCCAGAAGAGTCTGGACATTTTTATCTGCTACCAGAATTACATCCCCGCCTTTTCCGCCGTCTCCGCCATCCTGCCTCTTTTTAAGGCCTTTTATCTTGCAAAAACTATTGCAGCCGTCTCCGCCGTCTCCTGCTTGTACAAAAATATCTGCTCGGTCTATAAACATTTTAATTAGACCTCCCCCACCGCGTAGGTGGGGTGGTATATACCACCCCACCTACGCGGTGGGGGAGGTAACTCTTATTGAATTTTCTAAAAAAGGAATTTCCTATACTATTAAATTATGTTAACCTTGCGGTATCCGAATTTGACAGTTCCAGCTTTGAGCGCAAATAAGGTATTGTCCTTACCCATGCCCACTCCTAGGCCAGGAAAAAATTTAGTCCCTCTCTGTCTTATAATAATGCTTCCGCTAGTTACTGTCTGGCCTTCAAAGCATTTTACTCCAAGCCTCTGTCCGTTTGAATCTTTTCCATTTTTGCAACTACCTTGTGCTTTGGTATGTGCCATGTTTTCTCTCCTTTGGTAAATACTATTATAAAAACTCTAAACACTAAACTCTAAATCCTAAACAAACCTTAAATCACAAACTATAAACTCTAAACATAATGTTTGGGATTTGTAATTTAGAGTTTTGAGTTTGTTTAGAGTTTAGGATTTTGGATTTAGAGTTTATCAAGATACACCTTATCCTATATTTATATCTTTTACCTTTAACAGTGTGTAGCCCTGCCTATGGCCAATTTTTTTCTTAGAGCTCGCGTGCCTGCGCCTGTATTTAAAAGAAATCACCTTTTTGTCACGCTTTTCTCCTAAGACATCGCAAACCACATGAGCACCGTTTATATAAGGGTTTCCCACAGTCGCATCTTTCTTGTCAGAGATAAAAAGGACCTTGTCCAGCTTTACCTCTTTTGCCTTTCCAAGTTCCAGCCTTTCAACCTCAATTGTGTCATTTTTTGCCACCTTGTACTGTTTCGAACCTGTCTCAACTATTGCGTACATTTTATCCCCTTTCATTTTTTCTTTCATGCTAAATAATTTCCTTCCATTAGCGTTTAGCGTAGAGCGTATAGCGTTTAGTGAAGCTCCACGGCTTTACAGGCGTGGCATCTTTTATTGCAGGATTCGCTCGAGCGAATCCCGAGCCCCGATTTATCGGGGCGAGGGGTAAAAACTTTATTTTCTATCTTTCTATCCGCTATACGCTTACTTCTCAATCCTAAAATTCTCTATGTGCATTTCCGGCTCAGCTATGATAACTATCCTTGTTTTATAAAGCGCTTCCAGCTTGGCTATAGCAGGCCTGTCTTCGTTTAACATATAATTGGCAACTTCCGGATGAACGTATGACCTAACCTCTCTCAACCTTACTTTTTCAATCTGTTTTTTTATCACCCTTAAAACCTCTATTGCCATTGTAGCAGCTGATTTAACAGAGCCCCTGCCGCAACAATAAGGGCAATCCTTGTAAGAGACTTTTTTAACGCCTTTTCTAATCCTCTGCCTTGTCATCTGCACAATACCAAATTCAGACATCTTGAGTATATTTATCTTTGCCCTATCCTTTTTGAACATATTTACAAGTATGTCGAATATCTCGCGGTTATGCTTCTCTCTTAGCATGTCTATAAAATCAATTATTATTATTCCGCCTATATCTCTCGTACGTATCTGTCTTGCAATTTCTACGGCGGCTTCGCTATTAACTTTGAAAGCTGTTTCCTCCATATGCTTCTTGTTAAAACTTCCGCTGTTCACGTCTATGGCAATAAGGCCTTCTGTTTCCTCGATGAATATGTATCCGCCGCATTTAAGCGCTATCTTTTTGTTATAAAGCTTTTCCACTTCTTTTTCTATGCCGCGGGAATCAAAAAGAGATACCTTTTCCTGATAGAGCATGAGTTTTCTTTTCATGCTAGGCATCATATTGTTCGCAAAATGCATCAGCTTTTTATATTCGTCCCTGTTATCCACAAGGACTCTTTCAGCATCCTCAGCGAATATATCCCTCAGGATCCTGTAAGTCAGAGAATATTCTTCGTTAACAAGGTTCGGCGCTTTTACTTTGGTTGAACGATTTTTTATATTGCGCCACAATGCCGCTAGATATCTTATCTCGCGCCTGAAATCAGCCTCGCTTTTTCCCACGCCTGCGGTCCTCACAATAAGGCCCATATTAAGATTAGGCATTATTTTTTTAAGTATCTGGCGCAATCTTTCTCTCTCAGCATAGTCAGTAACCTTTTTGGAAATGCCCATATGGTTGTCAAAAGGCATCAGGACAACAAATCTTCCTGGTATCCCCACATGAGTTGTAAGCCGCGGGCCTTTATTGCCTATAGGCTCCTTTACAATTTGAACAAGCACCTCCTGCCCTTTTTTTACAAGCTTATCTATGTCCGAAGGTTTTGGCCTGGGCGTATGGCGGGGGCGATGGCTTGTTGTTTCCAGTAAATCAAATTCCTGTATCGGCGCCATCATATCAGTAACATATAAAAATCCATTTTTACCGAACCCTATGTCTACAAAAGCAGCCCCTATGCCTGACATGACAGAATTCACCGTGCCTTTATAAATATTGCCGACAAGACTTACCTCTGAAGGCCTCTCTATGTAATATTCCTCAAGAGAACCGCCTGCAACCACAGCAACCCTTTTTTCCTGCGGCTCTACATTTATTAAAATCTCTTTTTGCATTTAATGAACACTTCGTTTACGGCATCTTTTAGATGCCGTAAACGAATCCTCCCATAGATTAACTTCTATGTTTGTGTGAATTAAACCCCACACCCAGCTAAGAGACTTAAGCGCTATTAGCTGGGTGTGGGGTCAAATCGGTCATATGATTTATATCGTCTTTCTTATGACCTCTTTGACCTTTATGCCTTCTGGTAATTTTTCATTAATCCTAATTTTAAATTCTGCTGGATCCATCCAGTTATCTATTGCAAAAACTACGCTCTCGCCTTCGCTTTCAAAACCAAGCTTCAGAGCATTTGAAAAACCTATTTTGTAATGCGGAGTAAAACCTTGACTGAGAGTTACCGGCAAACCAGACCTTCTGACAGCCCTTTGAAAAAGCCGGACAATATCCAGATGAGAAATATATTTTAGCTGCCCCTTTTTACAAAATATTGATTCTAACTTCATTTAAATTTTTCTTCTCAGCTACCTTGCAATAGTTGTTGACCCAGGCTTGACAAGATTTACTGTTACAAAAAATATAAGATCTGTTTTTTCAGTTGTTTTTTCGGTTTTCCTGAAAGGTATGCCCAGCAAAGGGATATCCCCTAATAGCGGAATCTTGGTAACTTTATCTACCGCCTTCTCGCTAATAAGGCCTCCTATTACTATGGTCTGACCATCTTTTAGCATTAATTGAGTTTCTGCTTTCCTGATAGAATAAACAGGCACCTGAACCTGCGCTGTAAGCTGGTCATACCGGAGAAGCGAACTCAACTCGGGTTTTAGATGAAGCGTTATGGCCCCTTCCGCATTTATCTGCGGAGTAACTTTTAACAAAATGCCCAGCTCTTTTTCTGTATAACCTATAATTTCCATTGTTCCGGTAGATGAATTTCTTTCGTATTTAGGTATATTCAGAGTCTGACCTACTGTAATAAGCGCCTCTTGATTATTTAAAACTACGATCTTTGGATTAGATATTATTTTAGTATCCCCCCTGGAAGAAAGAACTTCCAGCACTGCCTGAAATTGCGAAAAATCCAGGGTCCCGAATGTAAAATTACTAGCAGTTGCATATGGAAAGCTCGGGGTGCCGATAGAAGCTGTAGGAAAATCTGCCACTCCTACTGTCTGGATCGGAGTGCCGCTCGGAGTATAAGTAATCTGGGTTTCCGGCGGTTTTGGTATAGGTACATATTTATACCCTGTGCTCGCAGTAAGATCATTTTTAAACGGCGCTGTTATAGGAACCTTTGCGCCTGAGGCAACAATCTTTGTCTGCCACTCAATACCAAGTTTGTCGGAATTGCCAAGCGTAGTCTCTATTATCTTTGCTTCTATCATGACCTGTTTTGTCTGCGTGTCAAGTTTAAGCACCACTTCCCTTATTTTGTAAATATTCGTAGCTATGTCTGTGACTATCAGCAGGTTCGTTCTTTCGTCAAATTTTACTTTACCGCGGCTGGAGAGCATCTCCTCTATTGCCTGAGGAACATTTTTCGCATTTGCATAGTTAAGCGAAAAAACTTCTGTGACAAGCTCTTCGTTTTCCAGATTTGCGGTAGTAGCTACGCGTATAATATTTTCTTCCCTCTCATATACGTAGCCATACGTTCTCAATATAATATCCAGGGCTTTTTCCCACGGCACGTCACTAAGCCTTATTGTAATAAGCCCTGTAACATCCTTACCCGCAACAATATTCATGCCGCTTTTATAAGAAAGTATTCTCAGGACATTATTTATATCCGCGTCTTTAAAATCCATTGTCACATTACCGGGAGCTGTTTCTGTAACTTGGACAACTTCTGCCTTTCCAACCTCATCCTGGCCAAAAGAAGTGCACGTAAAAGCTAAAAATAAAACAATGAACACGCACAATCCTTTGAATCCTTTCATGTCAATCCTCCCAAATTTTGTGAAACAAAATTTTACCCTGCCTCGCGCCGAAGTGCCGGCTATCAAGGCGCTCGGCACCGAGGCGCGCCCCGATTTATCGGGACGAGGGACCTTTATTCTTTATTAAGCTCTATTTTTACGTTTTCTCCGCCTATGTCAAAAATAATGCTGTCCTTATTTATCTTCAAAATCTTCATAGTACCAAGAGAATCTCCTTGTTTTGCTATTTCGCCATTTATAATAGCTATAGATCCGTTTACATCATCCCACACAATGCCTTCCAGCCTTATATCTTCAGCTGCGCTTGCTTCGTACGCATCAGAAGCATATCTGCCTGACTCTGATATAAGCGGGATAAACGGATCCCGTTTGCCCTTTGCATTATAATTAAACCCATCTTCTGCTAACGCCGCTATATCGCCAATTGCTGCTAAAACAACGCAAAACAAAAATAACTTAAATAATTTTTCCCTATTTTTCCAAATTAGAGATTTATTTAAGGACATAAATGATTATCCTCATTTTTATATCATGATGGCGCAGGTCTTTATCTATACCTGATACATCTATATCTGTAATTTTTATAAACCTGTCCATAGTCTCCAGCTTATTTACGAAAGCCCCGAGCTGGTGATAACCTGCTCTGGCCTCTATTAAAATCGGAAATTCAGTATAAGAATTATTGATTATCTTCTGCTTGGAAAGAGAAGCAGGTTCTTCCAGCGGTTTTATCTTGAGTATACTGACTCCTGAAGATTCCGCAATATTTGAAAAATCCTCAAGTAAACTTGAGATCTGATCCTGACCAGGCAATCTTTTTTCAAGGTAGCCTGCCTGCTTTACAAAATTATCATGCTGCCTTATTAATCCTGCTTCATTAGCAATTAATATCTCTCCGTTCTTTACCTTTTCCTTAACAATGCGAAACTCTTTATTCCTTGTGACAAAACTTGAAAATTGGGGCTTTAAAAGCAGATTATAATAAAGCATAAGCCCTACGATGCCAAATATGGCGGCCAGGATATATATCTTTTGTTTTTCTTTAATGTCTGTCATTTTACCCCTCGCCAGAAAGCCTCGCCTGCGAAGGCGGGGATGAATGGGGCTGGCTCGGGATTCGCTCAAGCGAATCCCGTAATAAAAGATGCCACGGCTGTAAAGCCGTGGAGCTTCACTGAAAATAAAGGGCTATTTTAAAATCCACCATATCTCTTTCTTCTTTATTTTTTCTCTGCACAGATTCGAGTTTTATATTCTTAAAATCTTTGAAAAACTGCTGGTCATCTTTTAAATTTTTCATAAACTTCCCCACAGAAGCCATTGCCTCTTCGCTTTTTGACACAACGCTGCCTTCTATAATTAGTCTGTTTTCAGAATCTGTATAAACATGGGTAAACCATATGCCCGGCAATATCAGGTCTGAAAGCTGGTTTAGCTTTTCAGTCCACAAAAATTTTCTCTTTGTAAGCTGATCCAGCACGCTCATCTTGATTTTAAGAACAGTTATCTCTTTGTTTATAGAATCTACCTGAGAAAACTTGGTGGAAAAATTCTTTTCCCTGGCAAGTAAACCATCTATCTGGGCCTTTCTGATATAAGAACCTGCAAACAGCAGCATAACAATTAATATTAAAATTCCAACAGCCCCCCCTAGTATCCAGAACTTAATTTTTTCCGCCTCCATGTTCAGATTAAAAGAAGGCTCTGATTTTTTCTTTCTCAATTCTTCAGGTAAAAGGTTTATTTCTATCATTATTTCCTCAAGCCCAATCCTACTGCTACTGCAAATTTGCCGGGAGAATTCCTAAGCTCTTTATCAATAGACTCATCTGTGATCTTGATGCCTTCAAAAGGATTCCACAAAATTACCTCCACATCCAAGCTCTCTTTTAAGAAATCCGATATATTAAAAAGATACGAGGTTCCCCCGCTTATATAAAGCCTCTCTACGTTTTTGCCAAACTGCTCCTCAAAATAATCAAAGGACATGCGGACTTCTGATATAAATTTTTCAAGGGCAGGCATTATAATTCCGCTAACCTCTGTCTTTCTTTCGCCCGGGCTACACTTTAATATTTCAGCCTCATCTGGGCTTAACCTTAACGATTCTCTGATCCTACTGTTAATATTCACTCCTCCCCACATTATGTCCCTGGTAAAATAAGGGTATCCTTTTGTAATTATATTCATATTTGAGAACCTGGCTCCGATATTTATCATTGCATAAACGCCTTCCTGTTTAGTTTCCAGGCCTAATCTCTGAAACGCATTTAATATTGCCACAGTATCCACATCTATAGAAGCTATGTCCATACCCATTTCTTTAAAGATTTCTCTATAGCTGTTCACTTTGTCCTTTTTAGCAGCCACAAGAAGTATTCTGTTCGTATTGCCTGAAGGGCTTTTATCCAGCATAGCGCAATCTAATATTGCCTCGTTTACATCAAACGGTATATATTTTCCACCTTCAAATTTTATTGCGCTTCTAAGCTCTTCCTTTTTCATGGGAGGCATCTCAATATAGCGCACAATAACAGACGGCCCGGATAATGATACATTTACCCGTTTTGAGGATAGTTTTGAAAGGGCCAGTAAATCCTTAAGGCTTGTCTTCACATCTTCGCCTGAAATAGTATTTACAGCGCATTTCAAAAGCTCAAACTTGCCTTTTTTCTCCTGAAACTCTACCAGTTTTATATTACCGCTGCCTATGTCAATCCCCGCAGGCCTTATCATTATTTAGCCCCTATATTATATATATACGTAGGGAACGGTTTAAAACCGTTCCCTACTCAACTGCAGGGTCAGCCGAACTTGCCTCGCCATCGCGATTCGCCTTTATAGTCCCTGATTCATTGACAAAAAAATGCCTTATCCCTGTTTTGCCTGGAACACTAGGATCAGAATTCAATGTAAAACTTTCGGCATCTATAAACACATATGTAAATTTATATCCCTGCCTTACCCCGCTTGCAAGCACACTGTCAATATATGGAGGATTTGATGTAGGAAGAATAAGATCCGTCAAATCTACAGGATAGGTATGCGGAAAGGAATTTGCGTAAAAAGCCTGACAAGCTGTAACAACAGTCCTACAGGCAGCTACAGCAGTCATCTCATTTGCATTATTCCTGGCACGCAACACATTTGAGACAACAAGTGTCGCAAGAGTCATAACTATTGCGAGCACCACCATTATCTCAACTAGCGTAAATCCTCTTCTTGATTTCATACATTCGCGGCTAAAAAACCGCACCCTTTAGAATACACGGATGAGCAATCGCCGCTCAGTATTCCGCCCAAGACCCCGGGCTTTTTAGCCCGGGCGGGCTACATTTACAATAAATAATATATTATTACAGCTTAAAAGTCAAGCAAAATTGCCATGCGAAGCGCAATTTTGCTTGATCCTGAGGCCAACAGCCGAAGGATCTTTAATAAACCCAAATTTTGCAATAGCAAAATTTGCCCTTTGGGCCGCCCATCCTTTTATATTCTTCTAACCAATTAGGGGATGGGCGGGGTTAACCCAGCCCTTTCCAAAGAAAGGGCTGCCGAAGGCAAAATTTGCAGTGCATCTTTTTGTAATGCGTTGCAAATTTTGGGTTGAATTCTTTGAATTCGCTTGGCAAAAAAAAGTGCCACGCATATACGTGGCACTTTTTTTAATATAACATCAAACAATAGCTTATTGTATCGGGGCTCCCGATGCATCATCTAGTCTTATTACACCACTTTCGTCCACGAAGAAAACGCGAGTACCTGTTGTACCGCTTACTGCGGGGGTCGCTGTGCAGGTATACTGATTTGCGGTTACCCAAACATATGTATAAAAATACCCTTGTTTTGCAGTTCCTGCTCCTGTAGCGCCTGATAATCCAGCATCAATATAAGGCGGGACTGCTGTACTTAGCGCTGCGAGAGTTGCAGGATAAGACGTAGGTGTCTGAGCTGCGCGGAAACTTTCACACGCAGTGCTGATCGTCCTCAAGGCTGCCATTGATGCTGCTTCATTTGCGTTATGCCTTGCCCTTAATAAATTCGGAATCGCTATTGCTGCTAATAGAGATATGATTGCTACAACTATCATTATTTCTACAAGCGTAAAACCATGCCTGTTTCTTAATTTAAGCATGTTACTTCCTCCTTTCTTTTAGCCTCTAGCGGCTTAAAATTATAATAATAACCAAAAAGAGTATAACACACATATACTGCTTTGTCAAGACTGGCCTTAGCGGGCAACTATTTCTGTAAGTTTAAATACCGGCAGAAACATGGCAATAACTATACCGCCTATAACTATGCCTAAAAAACCTATTATTAGAGGCTCTATAAGGCTGGTGAGGCCGCTTACAGCAGCATCCACCTGGTCTTCATAAAAATCAGCTATTTTGGTGAGCATTTTTTCCAACTCGCCTGTCTGCTCTCCAACTTTTATCATCCTGACAACCATTGGAGGAAACGCTCCGCTCTTGGCCAGAGGATCAGCAATATTTTCGCCTTCCTTTATGCCGTTACGCACACTCTCCACCGCTTTTTCTATTACAGCGTTGCCTGCAGTTTTCCCGACTATCTCCAGCGAAACAAGTATAGGCACCCCGCTTTTAATAAGCGTCGCGAACGTCCTTGTGAATTTTGCAACAGCCACTTTTCTAAAAAGAGTCCCGAGGACAGGCATATTAAGAAGTATTTTGTCAAAATTTTCCCTTCCCTGCGAAGTCCTTGCGTATTTTCTTAACGCAAATACCATAACAGCGATCCCTGAAGCTACATATAAAAACATCTGCCTTATTGTATCGCTTATAAAAATCAGAATCCTGGTCGGCAAAGGCAATTCTCCGCCCAGCATCGTGAATATGCCTTTAAAAGTAGGTATAACTTTTAAAAGCATGACAAGCGTTATAAGCATTGCCATTGTTATTACAACTGCGGGATATACAAGGCTGGATTTCACTTTTCTCTGTAATGTGTTTGTTTTTTCAAGATACGTTGCAAGCCTGTCAAGAATATCGTCCAGCGCACCGCTCGACTCGCCCGCCCTGACCATATTTACATAAAGAGTTGAAAATAGCCCAGGGTGCCTCGCTAACGCATCAGAAAGGCTTGAACCTGTCTCTATATCATCTTTTATCTTTGCCATGATATTTTTGAAAACAGGTTTTTCTATCTGTTCACATAAAATATCCAAAGCCTGGACCAAAGGTATGCCGCTATCCACCATAGTAGCAAGCTGCCTGGAAAATATAACTATCTCTTCCAGCTTTACATTGCCTCCTGAAAATACAGGCCTTCTTTTTGCGGTTTCTTCTATAGAAATTATTATGAGATCTTTTTTGCGAAGCGCTTCTACCAGAAGGGCTTTGTCTGAATATTCCAAAACCCCGCTCACTGTTTTTCCGGTAATCTCTTTTGCGGTATATTTAAATGTAGGCATTGATATTGTGCGAAGCTCGCGAAGCCTGCCCCGAGCAACATCGAGGGGCTCGCTTCGCTACTCCTCCGTTGTTACACGCGCAACCTCTTCCATGCTGGTCACGCCGCTTTTGTATTTTTCCATACCGTCATCGCGCAAAGTCTTCATGCCTTTTGAAACAGCATAATTTCTTATAGCGTCTGCAGAGGCATTCTCAATTATCATCTCCCGTATTTTATCGTCTATTGCCAATGCCTCAAGTATAGCTATTCTTCCAAAATAACCTGTTGAGCTGCATTTCTTACAGCCCTTACCCTTGCAGACCTTGCATATCACCCTGCACAGCCTCTGCGCAGCCACCAGCACCAGGGAACTCGCTATCAGAAAAGGTTCTATGCCCATATCCATAAGCCTGGAAATAGCAGTAGGCGCATCGTTTGTATGAAGCGTACTTAATACCAATTGTCCTGTAAGAGATGCTTTTATCGCGATATCAGCGGTTTCGGAATCCCTTATTTCACCTATCATTATTACATCAGGGCTTTGTCTTAATAATGAGCGCAGTCCATTTGCAAATGTCAGCCCTATTTCAGAATTTGCCTGTATCTGCGTTATGCCCTCCACTTGATATTCAACAGGGTCTTCAATAGTTATAATATTTTTATCAGGTATATTCATCTGATTTATTACTGAATAAAGAGTCGTGGATTTTCCGCTCCCCGTAGGGCCTGTCACAAGTATCATGCCAAAAGGTTTCGCTATTGCCTCTTTGAACCTGGCAAGCGTATCAGCTGAAAACCCAAGAGTATCAAGCCCTATTGAAAGATTGGATTTATCAAGCGCCCTTAAAACCACCTTGCCGCCAAAAGCAGTCGGCAGCATAGATACCCTGAAATCCACTTCTTTTTTTTGCAGCCTTATTTTAAATCTTCCATCTTGCGGCATCCTTGATTCCGTGATATTCATGCCTGACATGATTTTCAATCTTGCGAATACAGCATTTTGATTATTCTTCGGTATCTTTAAAACATCATGCAGGTTACCGTCAATCCTGTATCTTACGCGGACATAATCTTCTTCCGATTCAATATGAATATCGGAAGCCCTTTTTTTTAAAGCCTCCTGTATTACTAAATTTACCATTTTAATAATAGGCGGAGTCTCGCCTTCTAACACAGCCTCGCTGATATCGTATTCCTCTTTCTCCATATTTATAACTTCTAAGCTGGAGTCTTCTGTATTTTTAATAGCGTCTGACATGAGCCTGTCGCCTGAATCATACAATTTGTCTATCGCATTCAGTATGTCGGTTTCAGTACTCAAAACAGGCTCTACGTTAAATTTTGTAAATTCTTTCAGGTCATCAATCACAAATATATTCAATGGATCTGCCATGGCAACTATCAATGTATTGGAAAATCTGCATATAACAATAACCCTATGCTGTCTTGCCATTGCTTCTGGTATTAGTTTGACGCAATCCTTATCCATCTTATACTTTAAAAGATTAATGGCAGGCATACTCAGCTCTTTACTCATCACAGACATCAGGTCTTTCTCGCTTACCATACCTTCTTTAATAAGTATCCTGCCAAGGCTTCCGCCATCTTTAATCTGAAGATTCTTGGCCTTCTCAAGATTTTTCTGCGTAATAAGGTTGTTTTCAACCAGCGCCTGTATTAATCGGTCTTTTAATGACTTTGCCATATTCTTTTACCTATCCGGCTCATCAGCTACTGTCACTCTCAACACTTCTTCCAGGCTGGTAAGACCTGCTAAAACTTTCTCCATACCGTCTTCCCGCAATGTCTTCATGCCTTCTTTGCGGGCAGCGCGCTTTACCTCATTTTCCCTGGCGCGCTTTAAAACAAGATCTCTTATAACAAGTGTAATCGGAAGTACTTCGCATATACCCACCCTGCCTGAATATCCTGTATTTAAACATGCAGGGCATCCTTTTGCTCTATAAAATGAGATATCTTTTGTCTTCTTAATATCAATCCCAAGTTTTGCGCACAAGGCCTCGACAGGCTTGTAAGAATCTCTGCATTTAGGGCATAATTTTCGTATAAGCCTTTGAGCGATTATTGCAATAAGCGATGAGCTTATCAAAAAAGGTTCGCAGCCCATATTTATAAGGCGCACCACTGAACCAGGAGCAGTAGTTGTATGAAGAGTGCTCAATACAAGATGGCCTGTGAGAGCGGATTTTATTGCTATATCCACTGTATCAAAATCTCTTATTTCTCCTATCATTATCACATCCGGGTCTTGTCTGAGAATCGACCTGAGCGCGCTGGCAAACGTAAGGCCTGCTTCCACTCTGGCTGTAACCTGATTTATACCTTCTATCTGATATTCAATCGGATCTTCAACTGTTATGAGATTTTTTTCGGGCGAATGAACATGCTTCATCAAAGAATAGAGCGTCGTAGTCTTGCCGCTTCCTGTTGGCCCGCAAACAAGTATCATGCCATGAGGCCTGGACGCGCATTTTTTCAATTTATCAAGAGCGTAGTCGCTGAACCCTAATTTGTCAATATCAAGCATCGCCTGAGATTTATCCAGCACCCTCAGCGCTACTTTTTCGCCTTTACTCGAAGGAAGGATGCTTACTCTGAAATCTATCTTGTTATTATTTACCCGCAGTCTAAACCTGCCGTCCTGCGGCAATCTGCGCTCAGCAATATTCAGTTCAGACATAACCTTTATCCTTGAAACAATAGATTCGTGCGTATTTTTCGGAAGAGCCTCCACTTCTTTCAATATGCCGTCCACTCTATACCTGATGCGCACTGAGTTTTCCATGGGCTCTATCAGAATGTCGCTGGAACGGGCCTTTACCCCATTTTCAAGGATCATGTTTGTCAATTTTACAACAGGCGCTTCTTCCACCAGCTTAAAGAGCCTTTCAGAGTCTACTTTTTCCTCAACCTCTCCTATTTGAATAATCTCCATTTCCTGCGTCTTTAAATCCTCCATTAATTCTTCTATAGCTTCATGAGTATCCTCAACATAATATTGGTCTATCGCATCCTGAACCTCTTTATGAGAAGTAATAATAATGCCTATGTTAAAGCCCGTAATAGACTTTAGGTCATCAATTGCGAAAATATTCAACGGATCTGACATTGCAATAGTGAGCATATTGCCGACTTTCGAAACAGGCATTATCTGATATTTATTTGCTATGTCACGAGGGATAAGTTTTAAAAGTTCCTGGTCTATTTTAAAACGTGCCAAAGATATGGGCGGAATGCCAAGGCCCTGGCTCAGGACTGACATCAGGTCTTTTTCTGTTATAAAACCTGATTGAACAAAGATATCTTTGAGAGAGCCGCCTTTTTCTTTCTGGATCTTCAGCGCCTTATCCAGCTGGAACTCTGATATGACTTTGTTATTGATTAATAATTCTACCAGGCGTTCTCTTAAAGAATACATAGAATTTTATTAGGAGTAGCGGAGCGAGCTTCGCTACTCCATTATTTATAATATTTCTCTATCGCTTTTTTGATATCCGTTGCTGTGCTGACAAAAATCTGCACGCATAAACCTGATAATAGCGCAATGTCTTCCACTGCCTGATTATTTAAAGGATTTGCCATTGCTATTGTGAGATTTGAGCCTATCTTATCCAGAAGTATCAGGCAATATTGTGTTGCAACATTTTTAGGCACTATCTTAACAATTTCAGGTTCTATTTCATAATTTTCGAGCGGCAAATACGGAAAACCATACTGAGCTGTAATCGCCTGGGCAATTGCCTCTTCGCTCACATAGCCCAGATCAACCAGCACCTGGCCTATCAACCCGCCTTTATCCTTCTGAATTTCTAATGCGGCCTGAAGCTGGTCTTTGGTTATAAGATTCAGCTCAACTAAAAGTTCTCCCAATTGTTTTAAATTTATCCTATTTGCCACGTAACATCCTCTCTAAATCCTGCACCTCTGTAGTATTTGCCAGCGCCTCTTCTTCTGATATGTCGCCTTTTTTGCAGAGCTCAAAAAGCGCCTGATTCATAGTCTGCATACTATCCTTCTGGCCTGTCTGAATCACAGAATATACCTGATGGATTTTTGATTCTCTTATCAGGCTTTTTAGAGCATGGTTTGCAATTAGGACTTCTACAGCAAGGACCCTGCCTTTTCCGCTTTTACGGGACAAAAGCTGTTGAGAAAGAATCCCTGTCAATACAAAAGAAAGCTGAGTCCTGACCTGCGCCTGCTGTCTTGAAGGAAATACGTCTATAATACGATTTATTGTCTGAGCGCTATCTGAAGTATGAAGTGTTGCAAAAACAAGATGCCCTGTCTCTGCTATTACAAGCGCGGCTTCTATTGTCTCCAAGTCTCTCATTTCGCCTATCAGAATAACATCAGGGTCTTCCCTGAGGACATGTTTTAGCGCCTGCGAAAATGTATTTGTATCAGAACCCACCTCTCTCTGGTCTATTATGCATTTTTTATTAGCATGCACATACTCTATAGGATCTTCCACTGTTATTATATGGCAATCCCTGTGAGTATTTATATGATCGACCATGGAAGCAAGACTTGTAGATTTTCCGCTTCCTGTTGCGCCTGTGACAAGCACCAAGCCTTTCTGCCTATTGCAAAAATCCTGGACTACATTTACAGGAAGGCCGCATTCCTCGAAACTCATTATCTTAAAAGGAAGCACCCTGATAGCAGCGCCCACATAACCTCTTTGAAAAAATACATTTACCCTGAACCTGCTTAAACCTTCTATAGTGAACGCGAAATCCAGCTCTTTATCCTTCTCAAATCTGTCTTTTTGTTCATTTGTAAGAATAGAATATACTAAGTTCTTTACAGAAGCTCCATCCAATACTGTATTGTCCACAGAAATAAGTCCTCCGTCCAGCCTCATATGCGGCGTGGCTCCTGTGCTTAAATGTAAATCAGAAGCCCCTTTTTGAACAGCCTCTTTTAATAATTGACTCAAATCCTTTGCCATTTATCCTCCTTCAATGAGCACTGCAGTTACGAAAATCTTTGATTTTCGTAACTGCATCTTCTTTGAATAACTTCTTTGTTTGTCCTCACTTAAACAACTACTCTATTTTTGCCAAGCGATTTGGCGTTATGCACAAGCCTCTCTGCCTTTTCCATAAGTTCGTCTGCTGTAGAACCATCTATTGGATTCTCGCTCACACCTATACTGACAGTCAATTTATTATCAAACTTGATCAGCTTGTCAATATTGCCTTCTATCTTTTTCCTTATTTCCTCTGCAACGTGAGCAGACTGCCTTTTATTTTTCTCAGGCAATATTACCGCGAACTTATCATCGCTCAAGCGGCCTACCTTATCAATTTCTATCACAGAACCCTGTAAGATAGCGCCGACCTCTTTTAAAAGCTCCTCTGATTTTGCTTTACCATAGGTTATATAAAAATTCTTAAAATCATCTATATCCACCAGGAGATATCCGCATGGCCTCTGATACGTCAGAGCCCTTTTTATCTCTTCGCCAAGCCTTGTCTTCATATAGTTATAATTATAAAGGCACGTCACATCATCTTTTATAGCAAGCTCTTTTGATTTCTTGGCAAGAATATTATTTTCAAGCGCTATTGAAATCTGTTTGGCAAATACTTTAAGGAGCTCTTTTTCATCATCTACAAAAATAAAATCTTTTTCATTATTCCCTACTACAAGCATCCCGCATAATTTCCCGGCGGCTGTTATGGGCATGCCCGCAATATTTTTTAATCCAAATCTTCCCGCTAAAATATCAGAAGATAATTCAGATTGTTTTAGTTTTAATCCAAAAAATTTATTTTCTTCGATATTACAGCTATATGCCGCAGTATATTCTTTTAAATTTTCGTCCGCAAGTAACAATAATACTGCGGAGTTGTTTTCTATGTCTGACACCTTTTGCGTTATAAAATTCAGGATACTATACAGCTCTTTTGAAGATGAAATAAGATTCCCTATCTGTAAAAGCCCTGAGAGCGCAACGACCTTTTTGTTTATCTCCATGTTTATAAGTTTTGTCCTCTCCCCATAGATCTTTAACTCTTCCATATTTTCTCTTATCTTTTGAGTCATCATGTTCAGGGATTTACTCAGATCTCCAACCTCGTCTTCTCGGATTATATCTATGCCTTTAGTTATATCGCCTTCTGCTATTATTTTTGCATCTTCTGCCATTCTTATAACAGGGTCTATCATTTCTTTTGTAATATAAAAGCCTAACATGGATATCACTATACATATAAACAATATAAAACTTATATTGCCCAAAGTAAGCCCGCAAAATAAATTTATATTAGGAATAACATATGTCATCACGATCCATACGCATACCAATATAGGAATAAGCGACATTAAAGAAAACGCTATCATGGTTTTATATCTTAAACCTTTCGGGACCATTGATATTTTTTTTAATAAATTTAACATATATACCTCCATGTTTATTAATGTAAATTATACAATACATTATATATAAATGCAAGCAGTGAACGGCCGCAACCGCTCACTGCTCTATGAAATCCCAAGGCAGGCTTTCGCTTGCTTCTTTTTTCTTCAAATAACTTTCAGGATCAATGCCTGTTTCTTGGAAAGCCTGATTCCATAGATTATAATTAAAATGTTCTGTCCATGCTTGAAGCCTCAGGCCTTTTTCCCATGCCTTCAATATAACTTTCCCCATGCTTTTATCGCCTCTGGCTAACACTGCCTCAATTTGACCGGTCTCAGGACTATGGAAATCTGCCTTTACCCTTGAGCATAGAGCATGGAGCATGGAGCTTAAATATTTCTGCTTTTCTTTTAAAATTTTAAGGCTCTCCATTCCTTCTCTTTCGAAATCAGAATGCGGTTTTGGTATAAAAGGGCTTATGCTTAAATGCGTAGGGGACGGTCGCGGCCGTCCCCTGCCTTTTATTTTTTCTACCAACCCTATTATTGCATCCAGATCTTCATTCGTTTCGCCGGGAAGGCCTACCATAAAATACAGTTTCACTTTTTTCCATCCGGAATTCAGCGCTAGTTCGGATTTTTCAATAATTTCAGCGTCTTGTATTTTTTTATTCAAAGTGTACCTCAGGCGTTCACTGCCAGCTTCAGGAGCAAGTGTAAGCCCTGCCCTTCTCAGCGTATCCATACCATCGCGCTTTTCAAAAGTGTCTGCCCTTAAAGATGGAAATGATATTTTTACGCCAAGCGGCTTGAATTTTTCCTGCAATTTCCCGGCAAGTTCTTCAATATGCGGATAATCCCCTGACGAAAGGGATAATAAAGATATTTCTTCATATCCGGTACTCTTTACAGACTCCTCTGCTATTTCCATGATCCTTTTTACGGACCGGATCCTTAAGGGATGAAAAATCTTGCATGCCTGGCAGAATTTGCATCCATGCGGACAGCCGCGCATTATCTCTATCCCAATCCTGTCGTGCACAATCTGTATATATGGAACAACTATATTGGTAGGAAAAAAAGAATTATCCAAATCTTTAACAATGCGTTTTTTTATATTAAGTACGCGCCCCGGAACATAAACACCTTCTATCTTTGCAAGTTCTTTTAATATGGCGCTCTTTGCCCTATGTCCTCTGCCCTCTGCCCCTTGAACTACTTTTACTATTTCCAATATTGCTTCCTCCGCTTCTCCGATCACAAAAGCATCTATAAAATCTGCCAGCGGTTCAGGATTGAATGCGCAAGGGCCTCCTGCTATTACAATAGGGTCATTGTCGGATCTATCTTTTGAACACAAGGGCACTCCTCCCAAATCCAGCATATTCAGGATATCTAAATAATTCATCTCATATTGAAGAGAAAAGCCAATAACATCAAATTCTTTTAAAGCATGGGACGATTCAAGCGAACATAGGTTCTCCTTTTTATCCCTTAATCTTTTTTCCATGTCCGGCCACGGAGCAAAAACCCTTTCGCAAATCACACCCTGCTCTCTATTTAATACGCCGTACAAAATCCTCATGCCTAGATGGCTCATGCCTATTTCATAAACATCAGGAAACGAAAGCGCTATTTTCAAAGCACCAGCATCCCGCTCTTTATGAACTGCATTCCATTCGCTATTTATATATCTCGCTGGTTTTAAAACATCTATATCCAACATACCATACCTATCTGCAGGGAACGTTTTCAAACCGTTCCCTACTACCTATGAATTGCGATGCTCTCCAGCAATCCCAAAGCTATCATGGTGACTAAAAGCGACGAGCCGCCGTAACTAACAAGCGGCAAAGGCAGTCCCACAACCGGCATAATCCCCATTGTCATGCTTATATTCACAATTGCCTGAATCCCTATAATCGTTGCCATGCCGCATGCTGCAAGAACGCCGCAAGGGTCGTCTGTTTTTTTGGCTATCTCAAAAGCCCTTCTGATCAGGATATAATACAGCCCTATTAAGATTATGCCGCCTGCAAAACCCCATTCCTCTCCTGCCACTGAAAAAATAAAATCCGTATGCCGCTCTGTTAAAAAATTCAACTGGTTCTGAGTGCCGCTAAGCCAGCCTTTTCCAAACACCCCGCCTGATCCCACCGCTATCCTGGATTGTATAACAGTGTATCCTGCGCCAAGAGGATCTATGTCAGGATTCATAAAAACCATAAGCCTGTCTTTTTGATAATCCTTTAATAAAAACCATCCAAGAGGAGACGCAATTAAACCCCCTCCTATTATAAAAAATAAATGCTTAAGCCTGGCCCCCCAGATATATAAAAGCACAAAAAATACAGGCACAAGCATAAGAGCAGTGCCCAGATCAGGCTGCGCAAGTATTAATACAAAAGGCACCAGCATTATAAAAAAAGTTATTGTTATATTTTTAATCCCTTTATCGATTTTATGCTCTGTGAGATACTGTATCAGGGCAATCGTTATAAATAATTTTGCAAATTCGGAAGGCTGAAGGTTAAAAGACCCGAGTTCCAGCCACCTCTGAGCGCCAAGTCTTTTAGACCCGAAGAAAAATACAAACAATAATAAAATAAGCGAAAGAAAATAAAATATATACCCCAAGCTGATAATTTTTCTATAGTTTACATTTATTATAATAATAAAAAATAACGCTCCTGTTAAAAACCACGCTATCTGCCTTATTATAAAATCTATATTTTTTGAATATGTGGCGCTAAAAAGAAACAAAAGCCCTGCTATAAAAATAACCACAGCGGTTCCCAGCAACACCCAGTCAAACTCTTTGTATTTATGTTTTTTTAACATAGAATTTTAGATTGGCCTCGTCCGTAGGACTCGGCACTTCCTCGGACATTTCGTCCTCGGTCGCTTCGTAGCTCCGTACCACAAGGGTACGGGGTATACTTCGCTCCGCGCAATGATGCATTCTATTTCTTATTTCTAAACCAATATTCCAGCGCCAATTTTGCAATCTCAGCAGGCGCGTCTCCGCCAGACCCGCCGTTTTCTAAAAAAACTGCAAAACATATCTTTGGATCTTCCGAAGGCGCAAATCCTACAAACCAACCATGAGGTATAATCCCCGGGCCCACCTGAACAGTCCCTGTTTTTGCAGAAATAGAAACTATCTCGCTTGCTGCTCCTCTTCCTGTGCCATCAGGATCTTCTATAACTTTCTGCATCCCGGCCCTTACCGTATCTATGTTTTCTTTTGCAATATTAAGGAACCTTATTTTAAAATTATCAATATCAGTATCTCCAACGCGTCTCAGGATATGAGGCTCTACAAGCCCGCCCCTATTCGCAATGCTGGCAACCATACGCGCCATTTGTAAAGGCGTCACCAATAAATAGCCCTGGCCTATTGAAAAATTTGCCGTATCTCCGGGATACCATGTTTCTTTTTTCTCCGCTCTCTTCCATTCTTTTGAAGGCACAAATCCATTAGATTCCCCGAAAAGCTCTATGCCTGTTTTTTTACCAAATCCGAACAGATTCGCATACTCGTTGATTTTATCTGCGCCGGTTAAAAGCCCTGCATGACAAAAATAAACATTACAGGACCACGCAATAGCCTTTTCCATATCCACATAACCATGGCCGTCTTTATTCCAGCAGTTAAGCTCATCTCTGCCAATGTTAATTTTACCAGTGCATACAAAACCTGTATCATGACTTACGCTTTTTGACTCAAGCGCTGCAATGCTTGTGACAAGTTTAAAAATAGACCCAGGCGGATAAACTCCCATTATTGCTCTGTTTAAAAGCGGCGAATCTTCTGAGCGTATGAATTTTAATACCGACTCATTAGGGTCATATGAAGGGCTGCTTACAAGGCTTAATATTTCTCCATTATACGGATCCATAAAAATCGCGGCGCCTTTCCTGCCATTGAAAAGATTATAAATTTCTTTCTGCAGGCCTGCGTCAAGAGTCAAATAAACATCCCTGCCGCTCTTTGGTTTCCTGTAGCTCATAACCTTTACCTGCCTGCCCCTGTTATCAACCTGTATCTGCATGCCTCCATTCTTGCCGCGCAATATTCTATCGCAAAGCCTTTCAATGCCGTCCTTACCTATAAGATCTTTGATGTTATAGCCGTAAGGTTTTAGAAGTTCTAGTTCTAGCTGGTCTATTTCTCCGACATATCCAACCGCATGGCTGAAAGCATCTTTGTAATAATAATTTCTAAAAGGTATCTCTTTTACAAAAATGCCCGGCATTTCAAGCTTGGATTCCTCTATCAAAATAGCTGCCTTCTTTGAAACGCCTCTTATAAGTTCGCATGGGGCAAAAGAAGCAGTCCTGTTGCGTTTATAATTTCTTTCGAGAAGGCTCTTTGAAACCCCTAAAATCTGGGACAGCTCTTCTATTTCAGTGTCAATATCATCCACCTCTTGCGGAACTATAAAAACTCCAAAAGAAAGCGTATTACCCGCTATAAGTTTTCCATACCTATCATATATATTGCCGCGCGGGGCGGATATATTTAAAAGCCTGATACTATTTCTTGAACTAAGGTCGCTATAAAAATGGACTTTTATAATCTGGAGATAATAAAGACATGCGCCCACCAGAATAAAGAGTATTGTAAAAAAAACCTGCAGTATTTTTATTCTCATAATAAAAAACAGGAGGCGGCCGCCCCCTTTTTTTACTCAATAATTCTAAATAATAAAGGCGAGATAAAGCTTGATAAAATTATTGTAAACAACACGCCTGTCTGAACTGTCCTTGTGAACGCAAAATACGCAAGATAAAAAAATAGCATCCCGAAAAATGAAAAAATAAATTCCATAGCAACGCCTTCTCTATAATATATATTCTGCTTGATTATCCCTGCGGCGAGCCCAATCCCGCTATAAAGCATAAGATTTAAACCTGAAGCTTGAGACGATAATATCTCTGCGAAAACGCCTATGAATATACCGATAAACAATCCCCATAAAGGCCCTTTTTTAAGCCCTGCAAAAATAGCAAAAAGCCCTAAAAAATTAATATTCAACAAAGCAGCGCTTTGCAAAAAACCTAATATTATTATCCAGACAAATAACATCATCTAACCACCAGCGCTTCTTCCAATCTTCTGATATCAACATCAGGCTTGATAACTGCATTTATATAAAGGCCGGCGGAATCAGCCTCCAAAGAAACAACTTCTCCTATCAAAATGCCTTTTTCAAAAACGCCGTACAACCCTGATGTAATAACCTTATCGCCTTTTCTCACATCACATCCGAGATCCAGGTACTTCATGACAAGGCCTGCTCTCATGTTTCCTGAAACCGCGCCTTCATCTCTTGTTCTTTCCACAACTCCGCTGAAGGTAGAATCATAATCTGTAATAAGGAGGACTCTGGAAATCCCCCACCCTGTCTCAATAACCCTTCCTGCGAGGCCAGAGCCGCTTATAACAATCATGCCTTTTTCGATCTTATCTTTTTTGCCCCTGTCAATAATAACAGTGTCATTCAGGCCTGAAGGGTCTCTTGCTATGACAAGCGCCGGGACAAATTTACGCTTATCTGATTCTTTAAAATCAAGGAGCTTCCTGAGCCTTTCATTTTCCAGCTTTGCTTCTTTTGAATTTAATAATTCTTTTTCAAGATTAGCTATATTTTCTCTGAGGAGTTTATTTTGCATCTGGCTTTCTCTGAATCCAGCCACATCCCGCAGCGCATACACAGAACCAGAGATTATTTTTAAAGGAATTCTAAAAATATCCAGGGTTTTTATTCGAAATTCAGAAGAAAAAATTTGGGAGAATAATACTATAGCAGCTATAAAAATCAAGACTGCTATTATAGGAAGGTTTTTCTCTGGTTTTATCACGCAATTTTAGAATTCCATCCTGGAGCGCACTGTAACTTTTCTGAGGTATTTTATTTCGCTTAAGACTTTACCTGTGCCAAGAGCCACTGCTGTAGTGGGATCCTCTGCAATGTGAACAGGTAACCCTGTTTCTTCGCTTATCAGTTTATCAATACCTCTCAGCTGAGCTCCTCCGCCTGCCAGCACTATTCCTCTTTCAATCAAATCTGAGGAAAGTTCAGGAGGGGTTCTTTCAAGCGTCATCCTTGTGGCTTCAAGTATTGCTGAAACAGGCCCGGCAATTGCTTCTCTTATTTCTTCTGAAGATATGGTGATTGTTTTCGGAAGGCCTGCTACCAGGTCTCTGCCGCGAACTTCCATTGTCAATTCCTGCTCCAACGGATACGTAGAGCCTATCTTTATTTTAATATCTTCTGCAGTGCGTTCCCCTACCATCAAGTTGTATGTCTTTTTAAGATGCTCTATAATCGCTTCGTCTAATTCATCTCCGCCTATTCTAATAGAACGCGAAAACACAATGCCCGCAAGAGAAATAACAGCTATCTCTGTTGTACCGCCGCCTATATCAATAATCATATTGCCAGCTGGTTCTTCTATAGGAAGCCCAACTCCTATGGCAGCTGCTATAGGTTCTTCTATAAGATATACTTCTCTAGCGCCTGCGTGCTCAGCTGAATCTTTTACAGCGCGCTTTTCAACCTCTGTTATACCAGACGGTATAGCGATAACCATCCTAGGCCTTACAAAAACTTTTCTATTATGGATCTTTTTTATGAAATATCTGAGCATGTCTTCTGTTATCTCGAAATCTGCAATAACGCCGTCCTTCATCGGCCTTATTGCAACTATATTACCAGGGGTACGGCCAAGCATTCTTTTGGCTTCTTCTCCAACTGCAAGGACAGCATGAGTACTTTTTTGAATAGCAACAACTGAAGGCTCGCACAGGACAATACCCTGGCCTTTTACATAAACAAGCGTTGTAGCTGTGCCAAGATCAATACCCATGTCGTTCGAAAACAGGCCTAAAAAATTATCGAAATACCTTTTAAGTAATTTAAAAAAAATAATCATTCAACACCTCAGGTTTATAAGTTAATCTACTTAATTTTAACAAAGCTGGTTTTCTTTGTCAATTCAATTTGTGCTAACTTTACAAATAGTGCTTGGTACGAATTGTGAAGTTAGCAATGGGGCAACTCTTTAAAAAACGTTAAAAAACCTGGGAATGATTTTTTAATACAGCCTAAACCAACAACAGTAACTTTTCCTTTTGTCCCAAGGCCTGCTACAAGCATACTCATTGCAGTCCTGTGGTCTCCGAAGCTGGATACATTTGCGCCATGCAGCAGTTTACCGCCATTTATAACAATTAAACCGCCTTCTACCCTTATATCTGCGCCAATCTTACGCAAATTCGTAACCATAGATTTAATTCTATCAGTCTCTTTTACGCGTAGTTCTTCTATTCCCCTTATAGTAGTTCTGCCTTTTGCAAAACATGCAGCTACCATTATTACGGGTATCTCATCTATCCCCTTGACAACTTCTTTCGGCGAAATCGTAACGCCTTTAAGCCTGCTCGATTTAACTACAATATCGCCGGCTGGTTCCAGCTTCAAACTTTTAATTTTAAACTTTAAATTTACATCTGCCCCCATCTTTTTCAATATATCCAGAATTCCTGTGCGCGTTGGATTTAAACCAACATTTTTAATAACTATCTTAGCCCCAGGTAAAATACATCCTGCCACAATAAAAAACGCTGCGCTGGAAATATCTCCTGGAATTTCAATTGTGCCCGGAGACTTCAATTTCACAGGGCCTTTTACAGTAACCTTTGAGCCTGCAATCTTAAGCCTGCAGCCAAACATTTTAAGCATACGTTCTGTATGGTCTCTTGATTTCTCAGGCTCCCTGACACTTGTAACGCCATCTGCGTAAAGCCCTGCTAATAAGATACACGACTTTACCTGTGCGCTTGCAATCTTTGAATTATATTTAATAGCTTTTAATTCCCCTCCGCGAATTTTTAAAGGAGGCTTGATTTCCTCCGCCCTATGCTCTATGCCCTCTGCTCTATGCCCTTCTATATTCACTCCCATCTTCTTTAGAGGCGTTGCAATCCTTTGCATAGGCCTTTTTGAAAGTGAATTGTCTCCTTCTAAAACCACATTAAAATCTTGTCCTGCTAAAATACCAGGCAATATTCTCATTGTTGTCCCGGAATTGCCTAAATATAACGGCTTCGAAGGTTTTTTTAATCCAGTCATACCAACGCCTTGCACAATAACATTATTTCCTTTTGACTTTATATCTACACCCATAGCGCGAAATGCTTCTATAGTCCGCTTTATATCCTCTGCCATTAATAGATTTTTTATGCGTGTAGAGCCTGCTGAGATAGATGCCAGCATTACAGCGCGATGAGATATTGATTTGTCGGGGGGAATTACTATATTAACGGATTTCAACAATTACATTACCTTTCTTCATATCTTTTATATTTCCACCAGGAAGAATTATAGCAGAAGACATTGTATCATAAATTTTATCTATCTGCGCTTGCCCCAGAAACTTATAGTCGTCCATTACATCAAATTTTATACCTTTCTGGATATTTTTATCCTGGCCTATATCAACAACAATAAAGCCGTATTCCTTATTAACCACCAGGACTCTCCCCTGCATAGCTGGTTTTACGGCCTGGTTGGCAGCCTTATAACCTTCATTTGAATTTACTACTATCTTATCCAGGCTAACAGCCTGTTTTTCCGTTGATTCTGTTAATCTTTTCTCAAGATCTATCTTTTCATTAGCAAGCCTCAATGCTTCTTTTTTTATCTTATCATAATCAGACTGAAGAATATCAAGTTTCTTTGATATAGCTAATTTTTCTTTTTTTTCGTTATCCAGGCCTGTTTTAATCTTTTCCAATTCTGCCTTGCTTGCATCCAGCTCTGTGCTTACAGACTCGCTTTTTTGTTTTGCTTCTTCTAGCTGGGAAGAAAGTTCTTTTGCCTTCTCTTCAAATTTAGCGATCTCAGCTTCCATTAATTCTTTAGCAGATTTAACTGTTTCTAAGTCTTTTTCAAGATTTCTTTTTTCTTTTAAAGTAAGCGCAAGCTTATCTTCCACAGCAAGCCTTTTCATATATTCTCTTCCTTTGCCAATAAAAAACACCGCAGCTATTATTATAGAAACTACACTTACTATTATCAAAAATATAAAAGTTATCTTAAATATTTTGGACATACTACCTCACTCCTTTTTTACAAAGTATATCCTTAAAAAAGCGCATTGTCAAGGGACATACTTTCGGCTTAGGAAGCCGCAATGACTTCCTAAGCCGAACAAAACTTACTTTTCCTCTTCGTATGCCTCCAGCACAACCTCATTCAGGGATTCCCTGAATTCTTTTGTCAAAGGATACGCTGTATCATGCCATTTATCATCCTTACCTTTTCTCGCAGGCATGCCTACAAATAAACCATTTTTACCTTCTACGATCCTCAGGCCTTTTACTATAAAAACACCTGCAAACGACACGTCTGCAAAAGCCTTAAGGTTTGACTCTCCGCTGAGTCTATGTAACCTCAGCACTTCAACTCCGTTATTCTGGTTTACCATATCTATCACCTCCTGCCATATTAGACACATCTGGAGGCGATTTTCTTTCAAATTTTTTTTCTTTTTCCTGAATTCCTTTAAAAATCATTATAACCCTTTTAGCTGATTCACCTTCCATCACCCACTTAAATCCTAAAATAACTGAAATTGCAAGAAATTGTAAAAAATAATGCCTGAAAATAAAAGATAGCGCAAAGAAAAATAAGCCTGCAAAAAACCATTTTAATTCAGGCCTTTTCTTCGGCTGTCTTAATCCAAGCTTGTTTTTTATCCTATCCTTTAATATAGCCGGGCACTTCTTGCTGCGGCCCTGGCTTTCATATGCCACTAAAAGCATATCAAGACAAATATTGCAATCCGCTATATGCTCCTCTATCTTTTTCCGCTCCGCATCAGAAAGCTTTTCATCCAGATACGAAGAAAGCATTCTCTCATCCAAACATCTCATATTCATATCCACCCCCTCTAACTTCACAATTCGTGCCAAGCACCATTTGCAAAGTTAGCAAGCTTTGAGCTTTTTTCTCAAAAGCTCTTTTCTCCGCGCGATTATCGTGGAGACTGTGTTAATAGGCATATTCATAAAATCCGCTATTTCCTTGTGTGTTTTGCCGTTAATTATATTTAATTTCAATATAATCTTTTCTCTCGGAGAAAAATTCTCAATAGCTCTTTCCAGCTCCTCCATTAATTCTGCCTTATAATTTTCCTTTTTATCCGAAACTATATTTTCAACCTTAAACAACTCTTCTTCGCTTAGAAGCCTTTCTCTTTTCTTCCGCATAAAATTCAATGCCATGGTCTGGCTTACTATACTTAGCCATGCTTTTATCTTATGTCTCTCTCTGACTTCAGCTAACTTTGATTTCTCCCATATATCTATAAATACATTCTGAACAATATCCTGAATATCCAGATCGCTGAAGCCAAAGCCATTCCTCTTAAGCCTCTCCCTGACTGAATAATACACAAGACCTGAAAACCTATCAATAAATTCCGACCACGCCTTTTCTTCGCGCTCTATGCAACGCTCTATCAGATCATGAATATCATCAAACATATATTTAATAATACCACGTTTTCACTATACAAGACACATAAAAAACGCGGTTTTCTTTCAAAAAAAAGGGGTGGCATTTACGCCACCCCCTAAATTCATAAAAACTATCTTATTGCTGCACAGGTTGTTGCGGAGTACTGCCTGTTTCTTTTATTACCATACTATCTCTATTTAAATCATACATCTTATACTGATCCATCTTGAAATTAAATTTCTTATCCATCTGCTTATCTATTTCCTGCAAATTACTTTGTTCCAGTGAAAAATATGCCTGCAACACGCTCATCCTGCCAAGCGCCGCCTGCTTTGCAGTGTAAAGCTGTTCAAACTCCTGCATTTCTTTTTTTGTCTTAAATTCACAAACTACCTTAGAAGGTTCTTCTGTCTTTTTTGTTTCAATCTTTGGAGTTTCTTTTGGCTTATCTTTTGCAGCTGCTAAGGCCATATCACTATAAACAAACATAGAACCTGCTGTAAATACAGCAAGCATTGCTAAAACTATTATTTTTCTCACTACCGCGCCTCCTTATTTTTTCTGTTCTTGTAATTATACCATTCAACTGTTTTTAGAGTTAGGGTAATTATTTCAAAACCTCTTTTTTAGAGGCATGAAAAGAGTCCCGTACATACAACCAGTAATTCACGCTCTTATCTTTTGACGCGAAACTTTGCTTCGCTACTCCAGCGCCGCAAGAAGAGCAGCTTTGAGCGCTAGAGCAAGACTTTGCGCATTTATAATCTATTATCATCAGTAAATCCGCACCCTTGCCATCTTTTGCGTTCTGAAAAAAATAAACATGCTTAACCTTTACAAATTTTACAAAGTTAGAATAATTAAACCACAGCTTTTTCAGGTCCTCTTCTACTTCCTGCTTGCCTTTGCCATGATAAGCTATTATTAAATACATAGATTCAATTCCCAGTATAATGCTTTAACCCCGCCCATCCTAATTGATTAGAAGAATATAAAAGGATGGGCGGCCCAAAGGGCAAATTTTGCTATTGCAAAATTTGGGTTTAAAAATGCTTGTCAATATATTGTGGATATTTTTTCTTAAGCCACTATAAGTATAATATATTTCAATATGTTGTGTCAATAAAAATTATACACACAATTAACCCAGCCACTCTATTCTATGCTTTTATGCTATAAGTAAATCTAAGTAACCTCTAACTTGGCAACTGGTGCCAAGCACCATCTGTTAAATTAGACCTCCTCCACCGCGTAGGTGGGGTGGTATATACCACCCCACCTACGCGGTGGAGGAGGTGACAAGGAATTTCCTATTATATCAAGTTAGCAAAAAAATTGTTTAATATCACTTGAAATTTCTGCAGAAAATTCTACTTCTTTGTTTTTTGAAGGATGTATAAAACTTATTGATTTTGCATGAAGAGCCTGCCTTGATAAACCTCCCACCACAGGGCCATTGTAAAGCACATCCCCTAGAATAGGATGGCCTATATGCGAAAAATGTATGCGAATCTGATGAGTCCTGCCTGTCTTTGGAGTCACTTCAAGAACTGTAAAATTCTTTTCTTTATTCCTGGATAATACCTTATAATACGTAACTGCTTCTTTCCCGTCATACCTATCTATTACCATCTTCATTCTATTTTTTTTATCATGATTGACAGGCAGGTCTATTATTCCTTCATCCAGGCTAACGATCCCTTTTACAACTACGATGTATTTTTTTGTAATGGTCCTATTTTTTAACTGACTTGAAAGCTTACGTAACGCTGAGCCTCTTTTTGCAACAAGCATCACGCCTGACGTATCTTTGTCAAGCCTGTGGACTATGCCAGGCCGCATTATCTTCCGTTCGTCTCTCCGTTCGGCGAACGAAGTTACCTCTCCGTTCGGCGAACGAAAAGGTTTATTAAAATCCGTAAGAAAACCTTTGTAATTCAAAAGCGCGTTCACCAGTGTCCCTGAATAATTCCCGCACGCCGGATGCACTACCATACCTGCCGGCTTATTAACCACTAAGATATCATCATCTTCGTAAATAATATTGAGCGGTAATTTTTCAGCCCTGGGGATTTTTTTATCATGCTCCATAAGGCTTTCTTTTTCTAATTTTTCCAAGTCTATTTCTATTTTATCTCCTTGATTTGCTTTATGGCTTACTTTTACTTTTTTACTATTAAGCAAGATCTCGCCTTTATCTATCATATCTTGAACAATAGTCCTTGAGACCTCAAGCTCAGGCTTCACTCCCGCCAGATGCTTCAAGCTCACATTATCTACCCTTTTTCTGCTATCTTCCGCCCCAGCTATAAACTCGTACATATTTTTCCCCTATCTTATTAGCCTAACTTTACAATCCGTGCCAGGCACTATTTGTAAAGTTAGAGATATTTTATACCATGGGCTTTAATAAAGCTACAAGAAATTTCAGGCAAGTTCGTATGAGGAATTTTAAGAAAAGTTTATGTCTTATAAATTCTGCGATTGGAGGACTGAAACGATAATAGCCATTAACAAACTTCTTTCCTGCTTTTGATTTCAATAGGTATTTATCCCTAAATTCGCGCAACACTACTACTTCTCTAGCCATAGGCGAGCCGAATACTGCGGTGGCAATAAAACAACTGCTGCCTCTGCCGTCACTATTTTGCTGGTCAGAATTCTCTGGCAAAGTAATATCTTCAGTCTTCTTTTCAGCACCCGCTATTCCAAATATAGTAAAGTGATTTGTCTTCACCGTAACTATATTTTCTTTTGGGAACACAAGGCTATCTGCAAGAATCTTCCATTCTCCGATCTTTTCATCATACCAGTAAGCATCCAAAGTCAACTCGTCGATATTTTTGTCATCCACAATACCATCTTCATTTCTATCGGTATATGGTATAGATATAACCATCTCCTTATTAAAAGGATCTTTTCGGTTTTCAAATTCATATTTACGGTATTCTCCTATGGGCTTGTTTTGATTAAGATTGATATCTTTCTGAATCTGGTTCTGTTCTAATCTTTTTATGCTGACAACATCATCTTGCTCTAATACATCTGCCGGCACAACTAAAGAAGTTTTATCTGTAAGCTCTATTTTGCTTATTTTATTCTTGCACACATTATTAGACGAAACTATCGGCTTTTTGTCATTATTTTTTCCATTCGCAGCATAGATTGTTTCATAGCACGACATAATAATACCGTCAGATGTTCTGACATCAAGTTTTGCCATATAAGTTCCTGAATCATTATATGTAAACTCTGACTGGGATAGTGATGTTATCAGGTCAATTACCCCGTCATCTTCAAAATCCCATAAATATTCTGCATCGTTTATTTCATTTTCAGTTTCAAAGAAAAATCTCACTGCAAGAGGCGCATTGCCTTTTTTAGGATTTAGAGTAATTTTGCCTTTTTTAATATCTTCCGGATCAATAACTCCAAATCTAATTTCTAATTTAGCCTGGCTGGATAAATTATTAGAGTCTGTAACGCGTACAGCAGGCACGTAAACGCCTGGTTCGCAGTAAGTATGTTTAACTATATCCGGACTCAGTGAAGTATGATCGAATACACCATCGCCTTCAAAATCCCATTGGTATTTTTGGATTAGATTACCGCTATTTACAATAGCTTCAAAGTTTACTTCCAGAGGAATGTTTCCTGTAATAGGCAATACTGAAGATTTAACGCTTAAAACTTTTGGATCTTCTATTTCAATTAAAACTCTTTCTGAACCACTTGATCCATCTGCGCCAGTAACCCTGAATTCCGCATCATATTTTCCAGGTAGAGAATAAGTTTTAACAACCTCTCCTGATTTTGCGGAACTGGCGTCGAAAATGCCATCTCCATCAAAATCCCACTCATATTTGGATATACCTTGAGGACAAAATGCATCGCCTTTGAAAAATACCTTGCATGGCGCAACGCCTTTTAGAGGAGTCACGTTTAGATAGGTTCCCGGCGCATCAGGATTTTTATCTACGTTAATAGTAACCATATAAGTGTTTGTAATTCCAGCCTTATCCGTTACACGCAGTATCGCAGGAAAGCTGCCTTCGCCTGTATATACAAAAACAGCTTCTCCTGATTCAAGTGAATTGAAATCATATACGCCCTTACCGTCAAAATCCCATTCGTATTTCACTATCCTTCTATATTTATTAATCAGTTGGGAGCTAAAATGCACTTCGAGCGGTGCTATCCCGCTTATCGGCTCTGCAGTTCCTTCCGCCTCAGGTATTATATCCATTGAGCAGGTTACTATTATTTTTACTTTTTCAGAGGCCTTAGCCTTTCCGTCGCTTACAATAAAAGTTATATAGTACTCTCCTCTGTCTTTTTCTCCAGGTTTCCAGTAAAATCTTTTTATCCATGGGTCAAAGCTGGCTCCTCGAGGAAGCGACTCTGCAGAATAAATAAGCAAATCTCCGTCAGTATCAGCGGCTTCTATGAAAAATTCCAGACTGTCTCCTGCAATTACTTTTTTTTCGCCTATACTAAATAAAACAGGCTTATGATTTTCTTTTGGGATTTCTTTATCTCCTACGTCAAAAAATATAGAGCCCTGGCCAATCTCTCCGAATTCATACATAATCTTGTAAATTCCTGGCCTTTTAAGTTCAGCGAGAATTTCCTTATTTATTTCGTTCATGCCTTTTTTCAGATTTATATTTTCTTCGACAACGCTTATACTATCCAGATCCGGCCCTATCAAATCCACAGTCAGCTTAACAGAACAGTCCTCCTCTGATTCAATCTTCCAATTAAGAGCCACGCTTTCTCCATCTTTGTAAATATCTTTGCCGCATGCAGCTTTAATAATTTTAAGCGAGGATATTTTCGGTTTCTCTTCTCCGCTTACTAAATAAGAATTTAAATAAATAGATTTGCCAGATTCAAAATATATCCCGTAATAAACTTTCTCCTTACTGCTTAAATCAGGTATATTGAATTCCAGATTTTTCTCTTTATTTAAGACAAAATTTATCTTGTTTTCATAATCCAGACACCTGGCTTCAGCAAAAAGTGTTACGCCTTTAGCTGAACTTAAATTTTTAACTTTGAGCTTAAAAATATCAGCCTCAATCTTAGCCTCAACTTCAATCTCAAACCTTTCGCTTACATAAAAAGCTCTTACAAGCCTCGAGATCTCTGGCGAAACAGAAGATTTTAAAATAGTTTCTATATAATATTTTCCGCTTTCAGCAATGGCTGGGATTTCAAAATCAATATCTTTTTCATCTTTAATTTCTGAAATTTCTTCGTGCTTTTGAAAACATAGGTTACTAGCGTCAGGATAAGTATCGGCTGGAGTATATACCGCAAGCAACCTGTACCTTAAAAGAGAACTTTCGCTGTTATATTTGTCATAGGCCTGGACATAATAATTAGACGGGTTAGAAACTTCAAATTCCATTGCAACATCTTCTCCTGTTACGCCGCCTTTTATGTCAATATTCTGGCCGGAATCTATATAAAGTTTCATGTAAGGCCTTACGTTAATCGGCATGTCCTTTAAATAAACATTTATTTTACCTGCATCAGGTATAGATAATTTATAAAAATCAGAATCTGCTTTGACGCTGACCGTGGCAAAGTAATTTTTTCCGAAATCAATAAGATTTGCTGCTTCTTTTGTTTCATTAGGTTCGTATTCGTCCAAGGTTTTTATAAAATTAAAACTCATGGAATAGCTATCGGACAAAGAAACATTTCCATACCAGTCTCTTACTAAAAGATAATACAAGCCTGTCTTGTCAAATTCTGTCTCTAGTATTATTTTTTCGTTAGCGGAGCCGCCTTTCTGCGACAATATCCTGCCTGGAATAGAAGGGTCATATATCTTTATGGAAGGCCGCAGGCCTTGCGGCACCTCGTACATTTTTATATACAAAGTGCCCTTTTCGAGGATATTGAATTTAAAAAAATCTTCGTCTCCTGTATCGTAAATTTTACCGTGTATTCTAGAATTTAAATCTATCTCGCTTGCGTTTGTAAAAGCGCTGTTAGGTTCTGTCTCTTGAAAATCCCTGCATATAGATGGATCCAAAGCATCATTAAAAACATTTTCGCTTTCGTTTATTTGTATATTTTTCGATATGCCTCCGGGTGATACAGTCAAAATATAATTTCCGACAGGTAAATATTTAAAGCTAAACAGGCTATCGCCAGAAGTTACAGCAAATCTGGTTAAAGCGTCTGAGCCGGCTACGTTCACAGGCTCCAGCATAATGGTTGAGCCTATTGAATTTTCAATAACGCCTGCTAAATTCCCATATCTTGAAGAGGTTAGGCTTACATCCAGGTTATTGTCTCCTGGAAAAATTTCAATATCTTTTGAAACGCTGTCAAAGCCAGGGGCTTTTATATTAATATAGCGCCGGCCCTTATTAAGGCCTTTCAGCCTGTATTTTCCGTCTTTATTTGTATAAACACCTTCTATTTGGGCGCCTTTTATAATAATGCCTCCATCATCCTTTACTATTCCGCATAAGTCCCATATTTTCATGTCAGGAAAAACCTTGATATCAATAGAACTTTTTTCTATCGCTTGTCCGTTATTTCTAATTTTAACGCTCGAGGATATAAGTTGATTCTTTAGATAATTATTTTCCATGTTTACAATTAAATCCACATTCAGGCCAAGAGTACTATAGGAATCTATATCGGTTTCTGTTTCTTCGCCGTCATAAATTAAAGGTTGTGGCACTTCAAAACATGCGCTCTTAAACCCGACAAGCATAGAATTTGAAAATGCGCTAAGCCTGGCTTTGCATGTTCCTCTCGAAACATTCTCTGGTATTGTAAAACTTTGCAGCCAAGACCCGGTATTGAGCTTAGTTAATTTAATTTCTGAGGAGTAATAATAAATTTGCTTACTGTTCGAATCAATTATATCCAAGATAGTTAAAATATTAAGCGCAGCGCTAGTTTTATTTTTAATGTCCATAGTTATGGATACAGATTCGCCCGGCAGATACTGTTCTTTATCAGCAGACATTTCTATATCCAAGCTTGGCTCAAAGACATTGATACCGCGTTCTGCTTTGCCTATAAAAACATTCTGCGAAGAATAAAAATCAGAACTCAATAGGTCTGTTGAGTTGGCAATTATTTTCTTATCAAATGAAATCGCCTTATTAGCAGGGACACTAGCTATGTCATTATATTCTATTTTATGATGCTGAAGCATCGCTTTATATCTTATTGACTCGTCCCTGGCAGTATTATTTTTTATGTGGAATGTAAACGTGGCAGCATTGCCTGAGATATAATTCTCGTTGTCGCTTGTTATGTCAAAGGTAAAATCAGGGTTTTGCGAAGCGCCTGGCGGCGGCTTTGCAAAAGAAAAATAGATTCCTTCTGCCTGAGGCTGGATAACTTCAGAATCAATACCATAAAGAATATAGTCCACAGAATAGATTCCTGGTTTTTCCAGAACCAGGCCTAATTTATACACTGCTTCGCTTGAAATTTTTTTCTCTAAAATTTCGCCTTCGGGAGACTTTAAGATCATTTCTATCTTGCTGAAATCTTTGTTTACAGGGACCGGGTTCTCAAAACTTTCGCCAGCCTTATACTCAGGCAAATTCTTACCGGCTTTTGCCCATCGCAAAAGATCTCTTACCATGTTAATCTCTGAAGAACTCGCCTGGCCATTTAAATAACCCCAGTCTGAATAAATAGACGCGGCTACAATAATACCTTTGCCAAAATTATACATAAGCATCGCGGGCATCTGATTCTTAGACCTTTTAAGTAAAACCGTAGCGCCATCAGGATAACCCGTAAAATATCCATCCAATTTCAGGTCAGGATATAATTCATTTTGCGAACTCAATACCTGATGGAAATTTTCAATATAAGCGGCTTTTGTATAACAAGACGCATCTTCCTGCCATCCGTATGCGCTTATTTTTTCTCCTGGAAGAGCGTTAAAATCATAACCGTACTGCTGGGAAAAACATACAATAGTCCCTCCATTTTTTACATATTCTGAAAGTTTGTTTTTGAAGATCGCTGAATGCGAAAGACCTGAAAGCCCGCCAGTAGAAATTACCATGACCTTTTGTTCATCCAGTATATAAGGTTCAAATGTATAGTCTATTATTCTGACTGGCTCTCCGAGTTTTTCTATTATTAATTTTCTCATTTCATTATAATAACCATTTGCTAACACAGCTATGTCAGGCGATTCCAGATATTCCCTGGACGCATACATATAATAATCTTGGAGAAGTTTATTTTTCTGACCCAGAATATCTTCCCATTTATTAATAATACTGTCAACGCTGGCAGCTGCTGAAATTTCCAATTGAGCATCTTCAAATAGAGTTAATATTTCCCAGTATTTCATTAGATACGCTTTATTTTTCCTGGCAGCAATCCTGAGATATAAATCAAAAAGTTTTCTGGGGCTTATATCTATGCCTTTGGAAAAATCTATTGTATCAAATGTATCGTCAGGATGGTCTATGCCTGGGCCTGACAGAAATGCCAATTGTTTGTTTTTGTAGGGCTTAAACCTTTTGAAAAAAATGCTTTCATCACCTTTTTCCAGTTTATCGAGAATTGCCGTAAGAGCTGTCTCGCTATTACAGAAATTAAAATGATCCATGCCAATAAAATATTCATATCCTATGTCATCTCTTTTTCCTAAGACAGGGCTCCAGTCGCCTACAACCCAATCTTCATTGCCAATTGCAATAAATGTCTTTATGCGTTTATCAGGCCCAAGATCTTGTATACTTTTTAAGAACATACTGTCTGGGGATAATTCTTTTCTCAGGTTTTCAGATTCCATGCGGCTGCCGGGTATCCAGATTTTATTACCTGCCGCTTCTAATGCATATTGATAGGCAGTCACGCTCTGAGTAAAAATCGATGGGATTACGCCGAGAATATTTTTAATATTTGCTACGAGACTTGTAGAACCATTGTTAGGCGGGGCAAGTTCTATTATTGTTCCTATGTTATCCCTATAGGTGATTAACCCAAGCGAACGTGAATATGCTGTTACTGCAAGAGCACCCGTAGAGTGGGTTATTACATTTGCTTTTTTATAATTTCTATCAGGAAGATTCTTATTTAAATAATCCATCCCTTCTTTTAATGCTACGCCTACATCATCGCCTAAGTCGCTCACGCCATAACCCCATGAATTTCCAACCATAGGCGCGTCTATCTCATGATCTCCGTTTATATCAACAGCATTCCCGCGCATGTCAACGACAATCACGTCGTAACCACGCTCATTTAATTTTTTTACATAATTTTTATTCTTATCGCTCCAGACTTCTCCATTAGAGTTAAAACCATGAACTAATAAGACCGGTTCCTCTTTTATATAATCTGCAGCGCTTTCATAACAATAAAAATTTATTTTTGCGCCTTTGGTGCTTTCAACAGTAAAAGGTTCGCCAGGCTTATCCAGTGCAAAAATATTGTTTGCAAAGAAAACAAACGACAGGCCTGATAATAAATAAACTATTGGCTTCACAAAAATATACAGCCAGGCACTCGATTGTCTATTGAATTAATTTTTGAGGGCTGGCTGCTCCATCTTTTAAAATCCAAAGATCGTCATTTTTTAGAAATATTTTTATTTTGTATTTTTCTGACCTGTCTGAAAATTTGAATTTATTTACAGGGGTGGGCTGATACCTTTTTATAATTTTATCTGAATCTGTTTGCGGCTTTTTATCTTCGCCCTTTTGACCAATTGTCCAATATCTTCTGCTGACAGTGCGCACGCTCCACATATCGGTTCTTGATAACTGCTGGCAAAATACTATTCTTCCATCGTTAGTCCATTCAGGATAGCGCATATCTGTTTCAAAAAAATTTCTCCAGTGGAGTTTTTTAAAAAATTTGGCTACGCGATTTGTAAGTGAGTGATCCTGGAAAGTAAGTTTTTTGAGGTTTTGGCCGCCCATATCTACTACCCAGATATCAAGGTTTCCAACTGGGGTTATTGCAGAAAATGCAATTTTTGATTCATCTGGCGAGATTTCAAAATCCACAATCTTTACAATATCTTTCTTGGTGTAACTATTTGGTTCACAGCTACATCCTGTCAAAATTACAATAAGAACAGACACATATATTGCTGTCTTGAGCATATGCTGAAATAAAGGGTATGAATTCAACTTATTTTTCGCCTTTTTGAAAATCTTTATGCAATGCGTTAATTAAGGTGGAATAAACTTTTATTCTGGAAGGGCCGCTTTCTTTAACAATATTGATTATCCTCTTTTTCCTATAGTTGTTTGTTTGTAACTCAAATGGATCCACAAATAATTCATAAACCTTCATTCCAAATGCCTCTGCTATGCTGGTAATAATATTTAATGTTGGAAGTTTCTGACAACTTTCGATTCTGCTTATATAAGTGGGGTGCGCATTTATCTTCTTTGCAAGCATATCCTGTGTCCATCCTTTAGAATTTCTAATGGTCCTGATTCTATTAGCCAGAATATTACTAACTTTGAAGATGCTCATAAATTTTCCTTTCATTATAAATAGACAAGATAATAGTGTGAACAAAAATAAGGTCATATTATAGTGCCTGTTAGACACATTGCTTAGAATAGCTTAATAAAGCTGCCGCTAACTTTACAAATAGTGCCTGGCACGAATTGTAAAGTTAGGAAAGTTATTTTATGCTTGCTGGTGAAAACCTATTTGAGGCTTTGGTTTAATCGGTGGCGGAGCCATAAGCTGCCTGATTGCCTCAAATATTGCCTGTATATCTTCATCATGTTTTTCTATCTTCATCTCAAGTTCATCCAATTTGGATGCAAGCTCTTTATTGGCAGATATAATCTGGCGCAGTTTTACAAATGTTCTCATTATAGTAATATTAACCTGAATAGCTCTTTCACTATTTAAAACACTGGATAACATTGCAACTCCTTGTTCTGTAAAAACATAAGGCTTTTTCCTTATGCCCATTTTCTCTCTATTGGAAGTCACAATTTGTGACTTCCAATTTTTCATCTCTTCCGTTGATAACTGAAACATAAAATCTTGAGGAAATCTGCTCAAGTTTCTTTTTACTGCCTGATTTAAAACCTTAGTAGGTACCCCATAAAGTTCTGCTAAGTCCCTATCCAGCATCACCTTATGTCCTCTAATCATAAAGATCTTTTGCTTAACTATCTCTTGCGGCATTAATTCTGGTTCCACAGACACCCCCTTTTACCATATTAGACACATCTGGGGACGATTTTCTTTCAATTTTTTTTAATTTTTTTATTAGCTATGGGCTAACTTGACAAATAATACTTGCCCTGTACCAAAGCAAAATATATAACATAAATATAAATCTTAACGACTGGTACGGGGCCTGGCACGAATTGTGAAGCTCCACGGCTTTATGGTTCGACTCCGTCCCTCGATTACACTCGGGACTTCTAAAGTCCTGAGCGAAGCCGAAGGACGCTCACCATCTTTCGAACCATCCTGAACCTGCCGAAGGACAGTCATGGCATCTTTTACTGCGGGGTTTGCTAAAGCGAATCCCAAACCAGCCCTGTTCATCCCCAGGTTTACACCTAGAGATTTCTGGTGAGGGGTGAAGTTAGAGGATTTCTTTGAGAACTGATTGGAGATTTGCGGGAACGACTTTGGGTTCTTTGATGGATTTAATGGCCCGGTCAGGGTCTTTGAGGCCGTGTCCGGTAAGGATGCAGACAATTTTGGGATTTTTGAATTTCTTGAAATAATCTTTTTTGGCCAGCTTCATTATACCTGCCACTGACGCGGCTGAGGCAGGCTCTACGAATACGCCTTCTTTTGACGCGAGGAATTTATACGCCTGGAGTATCTCATCGTCAGAAACCATATCTATCAGGCCCTTGGATTCATCCCTGGCAGTTTCTGCCATTTTCCAGCTGGCAGGATTCCCTATACGGATAGCAGTGGCAATGGTCTCAGGTTTTTCTATAATTTTGCCCCTCACTATGGGCGCTGCGCCTTCTGCCTGAAAACCAAGCATTACAGGAAGATTTTTTATCTTTCCTTTTTCTTTATATTCTTTATAACCTTTCCAGTAAGCAGTAATATTGCCTGCGTTTCCTACTGGAATAGCGTGAAAATCCGGAACTAAACCTAATTGATCACATATTTCAAATGAACCGGTCTTCTGGCCCTCGATTCTATAAGGATTCAGGGAATTAACCAGCTGTATATGATGCTTGGCAGTGATTTCTTTTACAAGATTAAACGCATCGTCAAAATTTCCATCAACTGCAATAACTTGAGCGCCATGTATAAGGGCCTGGGCAAGCTTACCAAGCGCTATAGCGCCTTTTGGAATCAGGACAATACATTTAATTCCAGCCCTTGCCGCGTATGCTGCTGCTGAAGCAGAGGTATTGCCGGTAGAAGCGCACATAACTGCTGCATGTTTTTCTTCTAAAGATTTTGAAATAGCCATAGTCATGCCTCTATCTTTAAAAGAACCAGTAGGGTTAAGGCCTTCGTATTTTAGATAGACCTCTCCCATGACTAATTCTGAAAGATGGCATGAGTATACCAGAGGAGTATTGCCTTCGTTAAGAGTAACTACAGGCGTATCTTTAGCAACCGGCAAAAAATCCCTGTATTTATCTATGATACCTTTCCACATAAAATTATTTTTCCAGCCTTATGACAACGCTTTTCTTTTTTATGGCAGGTAATTTATTGATTTTTGCCAACGCAGCCTGCATACCCATTTCTTTTGCCTCGTGAGTGAGCATAACTATGGGGACAATATGCGCTTCCAGGCGTTCTTTCTGCACAACACTCGCAATGCTGATATTATGCCTGCCTAAAAGATCCGCTATATTTGCAAGGACGCCCGGCTTATCTATTGCAGAAAAATGCGCATAATACCTGGTTACAACATCGTCCATTTTCCTGAGATTTTTTATTCCAACGTCTTTAGGAATTATAGATTTCGCTGAATTTTTTCCGCAGGTAATCTTATGGCCTATATCCACTATGTCGCTCAATACAGCGCTCGCAGTAGGCAGTTTCCCAGCTCCCTGGCCATAGAATAACTGCTTACCAACCAGATCTGCCTCTATAAATATCGCATTATAAACTCCTGAGACAGATGAGAGCAGATGTTCTGAAGGTAAAAGAGTCGGGTGCACTCTTGTCTCCAATTCATTGCCGTAGCGCTTTGCTATTGCAAGAAGCTTTATTGCATAACCAAGCTCTTTGGCATACTGGATATCGAGATTAGATATATTATCAATCCCCTCGACATAAATATCATCCAAATCCACCCTTTTTCCAAAACCCAGCAAAGAGAGTATTGCAAGTTTATGGCTGGTATCCAGGCCTTTTATATCCAAAGAAGGGTCTTTTTCAGCGTAGCCTTTAGACTGCGCTTCTTTGAGAGCAGTTTTGAAACTTGAGCCCTGGCTTGACATACTGGATAATATATAATTAGAAGTACCGTTCAAAATACCTAATATGCTGGAAAATCTATTGCCCACCATGCCTTCCCGTATTGCTTTTATAATAGGGACTCCACCTGCGACGCTTGCCTCAAAATATATTTCTCTGTTCGAGTCTTTTGCTTTCTGGAAAATTTCTTCGCCTTCAGATGCCAGGAGCAGTTTATTCGCAGTCACTACATACTTGCCTCTTGACAACGCTTTCATTACAATCTCTTTCGCAGGATTAATACCGCCTATCAGCTCAACAATAATATGAATACTGGGGTCATTTATCACTTTGCCGGCGTCTTTGGTAAGCATGCTTTTAGGAAGACTTACATCTCTTTTTGAAGACAGGTCTTTGTCGCAGACTAATGAAAGATTAAAGTCTATCCCTGTACGTTTCAATAATAAATCTCTCCGCTCCATTAGAAACTTTGCAACGCCGGATCCTATGGTTCCAAAACCTATCAAGCCGATATTTACCTTACTTTGCAATTTTTTATCCATAAGCACCTAGTTTCTTTATAGCTTACTTTGCTTTATCATCTATTTCTATGAATTTTACTCTTATTCCATATTAGGGGGCTTCTTGTTTATTATCCACAATAACACCACCTTTTATATTTATGGCCCCTCGCGGCAATTTGAAAAACTAGGGCCGCTCGGGGTCAAAAATCTTTTGCCTTCCAGGCAAAAGATTTTTGGTCGGGACGGCTGGATTCGAACCAGCGGCCCCTTGAACCCCATTCAAGTGCGCTAGCCAACTGCGCCACGCCCCGTCTTTATGCAACCACTATTTTTAAAAAGTTGCAAAACCTGAAATTAAGTATACCTGATTTTTTCAAAGCTGTCCAGAAAGACTTTTTTATATCGCTACGCGGATAGGCTGCCTAAAAAGAACATCTTGTGTCAGGAGGGGTCTTTTTCACCGGTGGTAAACCATCCATGAATTTCATTGTCTTTTTGGATAATATAATTGTCGCCATTATAAGTCGAAGGAGCTGACACAGCTCCGCTTCCGCCTCTTACAGCTTGAAACTTAAAATCAACTGTCAAATCCGGCACCGCAACTGATTCATAGTAAAAATAACGAGGCGTAACGTCATTTGGGTTATCTATTTTTAAGTCACCTATGGTCGAAGTAAATGTATTGTTTTCTAAAAAATATATCTTCTCAGCCATCCTAATAATAGATAGATTGGTCGTTGCTTCCACTACCTTTGACTTTTCTAGCGTCTTAATATACATTGGATAGGCAATAGCAGCAAGTAACGCAATAATAATAACAACTATCAATACTTCCATCAGAGTAAAACCTGCACCAAACCTCCTGAATATCACATTATTTTTTCTCATAGCAGTATGCCTCCAGATTTAGGTGCTTTTTTTTAAATGACAATATATCTATGCCTGCCCTGAATAATTTTATTAAATTCAGCTTTGTCTTATTTTTATACCTGTTTTTAAAAGCTATAGGTATTTCTTTTATTCTATATTTTTTAAGATGCGCTATGTATAAGATTTCTTCTATTATAGCAGGGCCTTTTGACATAAGCAAGTCAAGTTCAAGACAAGCCATAGCTTCCCTTTTAAAACATCTATAGCCTGAACTGCAATCACGTATGTCCAAACCAAGATAATTCCTTATTAAAAAATTCACTACTTTTGAAAACAACCTTCTCAAAATATTTCTTTCCGTATCTTCGCTTTCTTTTATAAACCTGGAGCCTATAACGATGTCATTACGAGTTATTTCTTTTAAAAAATTCGGAATATACTTTGGGTCATGCGAAAAATCTGCGTCCATTTCCATGATATAAGAAATATTTTCTCTTTTAAGAGCGGCCTTAAAGCCCTCTGCTCCTGAAGCGCCCCTGCCCTTATCGCTCATCCTGTGGATCACAGAAACCCTTTTGTCGATAGAAGCTATCCTGTCCGCAATATTGCCGGTTCCGTCAGGAGAATTATCATCTACTATAAGCGCTTCAACTCTTGGAGCATATTTAAAAATCTCCTCAACGAGTTTTTCTACGTTATCCTTTTCGTTATAAGTAGGGATTACAATCAAGGTATCTGCCATAAAAATCTTCAGCCTTTTATGTTTTACCGAAGTTTTTCCATTTCAAAATCTATTCTTGCGCTTCTTAAATTGCGCTTCGCATCTACATGCAATGGATACAGAAATAAAACTTTTTTGAATTGTTCTATAGCGTCTTTATATTTAGCAGTCCTTGCATAAGCTACCCCGAGATTATTATATGCGTCTGCATCCATCATATTTATTTTTATAGCCTGTTTGAATTCTTTTATAGCATCTTCATACATTTCTTTTTTTAAATACAGGGCGCCTAAATTATAACGAACATCTCTCGCGTAAGGCGCGATGACAAGTATATCTTTCAACGTTATTATTGCCATATCCACAAGGCCTACGGTTTCATAAAATATTGCCCTATTGATATAATCCATCGGATAGGCCCTTTGCCAGCTATACCTATTTAATTTAGCCACTTCTTTTATTTTTGTTAAATCAACATGATATTTTTTTATTAAACTCGCGTTTCTTTCAATATTTCTTGCAAATATGCATACCTTGTCGTCTAGAAAAACTAATTGCCAATTTTGGCTGTAATAAAGATGCGGTATTAGCGCAGCCATGTTGCTGAAGCCATAATAAAGAAAAACATAATTAATATCGTATTTTTTTACCAAGGCCTCAAATAACAATGGGTCCTTTAGGCAGTTTCCGTAATTCTCTGTTATAAATTTTGCGCCATAAATGGTATTTCTTCCGTCAAGAAAAACTTTTTTCAAAGGATACAGCCTTTCTATCAGAAAACAACCGCTTGAATAATCATTAAACATATTGCCTTCTAATCCGGATTTTTCTAAAAAATTCATAGCCTCTTCCGGATAGTTTACCCTTCCTAATCCAAACCAGCGATAAGTACTTTGATTCGCATAATATCTTCCTGTCACAATATCTTTACCTAATACTACAAGATACAAAACTAATACTATAGAAGCAAAATACAGAAAAAACTTCCTTAACCGTAAAGATACCGCCTTAAAATTAATGCCTTTTAAATATTCAACGATACAGGGCGCTATTGCAAAACCATATAGCGAAAGATGCCTCTTTCCGCTCAAAGAAAGGTATAATAACGAACCAAAAATAATAATATGTGATGAAGAAATAGCTCTGCCCTTAAAAATAAAAACAAGAATACTTATGAGAAGAAAAAGGCGGTAATAAGGCATTATATCGAAATTAAGGAATATATCCTTATACACGCTTGGCGCCCATTCGTTTATAAAACCCATCCCTTTGAATTCTACTATAGGAAAAAATATCGCGCTGTATCCATAAGGATTAATTCCGGATGAAATAATAAGCGCTATGCCGACAAATAAAAGCTTCTTATATCTGTTTCCTTTTATAACAAACTCATTCTTAAAATCATGCCTTATCCTCGTATCTATGAATTCGCCTATGATAAATGCCCATATCAAAAAAATGCCCATTATAGAGGATCCATGTAAATTAACCCATAGTATCTGAAGCGGAATCAAGGCATACAATGGAGCCCACCCGGGCTTCCCCTCGACTTCGCTCGGGATGGTTCGAGATGTGGTGAGCTTGTCGAACCAAAGCCATAGGCGAAATACTGAGCCCGCCATTAGTTTCTGTGGCGGGCGAATGTATAGATTATCTTTTGCAGAAGACAGCGCATATTTATACCTATGCAAAATCAATATAAAAAGCGAAAATAATAATAATGAAAAAATAAGAGGCCTTGCCAGAAATACATATTGTGAAAAAAGTATGACCAGCAGCGTTAAAAAAACAGCCAATAACCAGCTATCTTTTCTATAAAGGTTAATAAATAGAAAAACAAACGCAAAAAATATTATTATTGCCGAGAAAATTATAAGGCCATTAATACCAGAAAACTTGTAAATAAGATAGAAAATTACCTGCGACAACCATTGATGATTAAGCCATTTCTCGCCAGTTTTTGTATAAGAATATTCATCCACCTGCGTTATGCGCATATCTTTAACCATTATCTCGCCGGTTTTAATATGCATCCATGTATCCGCTTCATTTACAGGGCGTATTAAAAGCAGGGCTAAAATAATAAATGTTAGCGAAATAAGTATGTATTTCATATTTTCTCTTTGAGGATTTTATTCAGACTTTGGCTCTCTTGTCATTAACTCATTGACTGCCAAAAGAGGCGATTTATTTTCAAATAAAACCGCATGCACCTGCTGGGTAATAGGTAGTTCTATATTATATTTTCTGCCAAGCTCCACTGCGGCGCGAGAAGTCCACGCGCCCTCTATTTCCATAACGCTTTTATCCAGGAGAAGCCCTGGTTTATTGCCTTTTCCGATTTCTTGGCCGAATTTATGATTTCTGCCTTCTTGGCTCACACAAGTAGTAATCATATCTCCAAGGCCGCTCAAGCCTTGAAAAGTATCTCTGGATGCGCCCATTGCCAAACCAAGACGAGTCATTTCTGTCAAGCCCCTTGTAAGTATAGCTGCTTTTGTATTTGCCCCGAAACCCAGGCCGTCTGAAATACCTGAAGCAATCGCTATTACATTTTTAAGGGCTCCGCCAAGCTCTACGCCTACTACATCTTTATTAGTGTAAACCCTGAAACACTCTGCCCTGAATATTTCACTGGCCTTTCTGGCAAAGATCTCATCCTCTGAAGCAACAACTACAGCTGTCGGAATTCCGCGGCTAACTTCAGGCGCTATGCTCGGCCCTGATAAAACAGCTATTTCTATATCCCCTAAAACTTCCTTGATAATCTCGCTCATTCTTTTCAGAGACTTTTCCTCTATGCCTTTTGCAACGCTCACAAAACCCGCCTGCGATTCTTTTAAGATTTTCTTATTTTTTGTAATCACATCTCTTAAGAAACGCGACGGTATTGCAAGGATTATAATATTAGCGCCTTCGCACGCAGTATATATCTCGCTTGTAAGCTGGATAGTTTTTGGGACTTTAAAACCAGGCAGGAATTTTTTATTCTCTCCGGATTTTTTTATAGCCTCTATATCCTCTTTGAAAGCTCCCCAGAGCGATACATTAAACCCTTTATTTTTCAATAAAATGGCTAATGCAGTACCCCAGCCGCCATCGCCTAGAATAGATATTTTCATGCAACCTCCTGAATTTACCCCGTTAGATAATTTTTCAAACGGCTTTTAATATAGCTCTTCCCCCAGGATGTCTTAAGGTACATTTCCCTTTTTCTAGCATCTTTTTCATCTGTACACGCTTCATAATAAACTAATTTTAACGGTATGCGTTTCTTAGTTGTTAAGACTTTGCCAGTATTATGCTCTTGTAGTCGCCGCCTCAAATCATTTGTTGAGCCGGTATAGAAATTATTATCTTTACAGCTTTGTAAAATATAGGTATAAAACATTTAATCCCAAAATTTGCATTAGGATTTTAACGTTACTGTAACTCTATATGCTACAAATAGTTGTCCTAATGCAACGCATTACAAAAAGATGTAATGCAAATTTTGTCTTCGGCAGCCCTTTCTGAAGAAAGAGCTGGGTTAACCCCGCCCATTCTAATTAGTTAGAGCAATATAAAAGAATGGGCGGCCCAAAGGGTAAATTTTGCTATTGCAAAATTTGGGTTAATTTATGGTTTACCCCGTTAGATATAAAATTATCTAACGGGGTTAATTTAAGTTTATCATATGGTAATAAGGTAGTCAATATATGATTACCACCATAAAAAACCCCGGCCTTTTGAGTATCGAAAAGGCCGGGGTTACCAAGAGAAAAGCTTGAAACGATAGAACCACCTCCCTGTTAAAGTTGTGTATGTGCAAAATCTACTTCAAAAGAATGTTTGAATGCTATTGAATAAATATCGAAACCAGATACTGCGTAAAACCTGCCAACTATATCGCATATAAACATATCTTTACCAAGTTTTGTATCGCGTTTTTTAATAATAAAAATGTGTCTTTTATCGGCGTTCAGGCCAATAGTCTTTTTCCATTTTGCCAGCTCTTCCAGGGTTTTAAAGTTATTGCGGCCGCCTAATATATAGGTAGAATGCCTCTGAGTCGTAGTAGTAATCCCGTCCTTATCAATTGTTTCAGAGACATAAAGATCTTTTCTTTTTTTATCTTCTGAAGTTACGTCCTTGAATAAGAGTTCTTTCATTTTGACCTCTCTAATCAATACTTTTAAAATCTATTTACTATGATAGTAAAAAAATAGTGCTGTCTCTCTTACTTAAAGTATATCACACCTTTTTAATTCTGTCAATCGGGCAGCTTTTGGCAAAAGAAAAGATGAGTAATACAGTTCCTATTGTAATAGCTGAGTCCGCAATATTAAAAACAGGCCATATTCTAACATCAATAAAATCAATGACATACCGCAAATTAACCCTGTCTATCAAATTGCCCAGAGCCCCTGACATTATAAGTATCAGGCCGAAATTGCAAAGAAAATTGTCCAAAAATTTTCCATTTCTAATAACCTTTAAAAGAATGATTCCTATCATTACTACTGCAATTATTGATACCGCAATAAAAAAATAAGTGCTATCTTTAAAAAGCCCGAAAGCTGCACCTGTATTTTTTACAAACGTGACGTGCAAAATACCCTTTATTATAGGTATAGACTCACCCAGAAATAATTTTGAAGAAATGGCTGCCTTGGTAACTTGGTCTATTAAAAGGACTAAAAAAATGGAAAGAATACTTACAATACTACTTATTCTTTTCTTCTTTTGATTTGCATTGTATGCAATATTTGGCATATGGAACAGCGTTGAGGCGTTTTTGAGGTATTTTTTTGCCGCAAGAAATGCATTTTCCGAAATCACCCTCTTCTATACGCTTCAATGCATCGTCAATCTCGTACACAATCTCCTGCTCTCCTCCGGCAATATTAAGGCTTAGCTCCCTGTCATAGCTGTCACTTGCCATATCAGCCATATGAAGACTATAACCGGAAAGATCCCCTGATGATTCCTTTTGAGACTTAAGGTTCTCTTTGGTTATATGGCTTATATCACCTGCTATACCTTCTCTCGTTTGTATCAAAAGTTTTTTATATTTTAACATTTCTTGCTTGGTCATTCTATTTTTCCTCCGTTACAACACCAGCGCATCTCTCACAAAGTGTTGGATTACTTTGATCTTTTCCGACTAACACGCTCCAGTTCCAACAACGGCTGCATTTTTTACCATCTGCCTTTGCGGCCTGGATATCTAATTTCTCTCCTCTTGTAAGCTCTACCTGTGAAACTATAAATATATAACGCAAAACATTTAAGTACTTGTTTAAAAATTCGTATTCTTCTTCGGAGCTTGCAACAAGCGATACCTTTGCTTCAAGCGGGCTGCCTATTAATTTAGAGATCCTTTTCCCCTCAAGAACCTTTAAAACTTCCTCTCTCAAATTTATCAATCTCTGCCATCTGGCCTCAAGCTCAGGGTCAATTAAATCATCTTCAGCCTCAGGCCAATCTGCCAGATGCACTGAACCCTCTTTATTAAAATATCCCCATATTTCTTCTGCGGTAAACGGAGTTATGGGCGCCATAAGCCTTGTAAGAACGCTCAATATTTTATAAAGAACTGCCTGGCCGCTCCTCCTTGCCTTTGACCTAGCTCCAAAAGTATACAACCTATCCTTTAAAATATCAAGATAAAAATTTGACATATCAAGTATGCAGAATTTATATATGGAACTTGCAGCTTCATAAAACATGAAGCGCTCAAAAGAACCAGTCACTTCTTTAAGCACAGAATACAGCCTGGAAAGAGCCCATCTGTCTATCTCCAAGAGGTCTTTATTGGCTACCAGGTCTTTTCCTGGGTCAAAATCATAGAGATTGCCAAGAAGATATTTTGCGGTATTCCTGAATTTACGATATGCTTCTACGGTGCGGTCTAAAATTTCTTCTGAAATTCTCACATCGTCAAAATAAGATGACGAACTCGCCCAGAGTCTTAGGACATCTGCGCCTTTTTTAGAAATAACTTCCTGCGGGCTCATTACATTACCGGCTGACTTGGACATCTTTTTGCCTTCGCCATCCACTACAAAGCCGTGGGTAAGTACATTTTTAAAAGGAGATTTTTTTTCAACTCCCATGCCTATTAAAATAGACGTCTGAAACCAACCTCTATGCTGGTCACTACCTTCCAGATACAAGTCCGCAGGAAAACTAAGATCTTTATTTGTTCGAAGAACCCCCTGATGGCTTGCGCCTGATTCAAACCAGACATCAAGTATATCTGTTTCTTTGTTAAATTCGCTGTGGCCGCATTTTTTACACTTAAAGTCTTCAGGGACGAAACTCTTTGCGGATTTTGCAAACCATGAATCAGAGCCTTCCGCGCCAAAAACATCTTCTATCTTTTTCATCACGCCGTCGTCCATTATTTCTGAATTACATGATGCGCAATATAAAACAGGCACGGGCACACCCCAGTAACGCTGCCTCGAAAGGCACCAATCAGGCCTAAGCTGTACCATGCTGAAAATGCGTTTCTCGCCTATATCAGGCACCCATTTTATTTCTTTTATCTCGTTAAGCGTTTTCTGCCTGAGGTCATTTCTATCCACTCCCATGAACCATTGTTTTGTGGCACGGAATAAAAGCGGCGAATGACAGCGCCAACAATACGGATATGAATGTTCTGTTTTTTCGGATATTAAAAGCGCTTTTTTATCCGAGAGAATTTTAAGAACAATGTCATTGGCTTCTGATATAGGCCTGCCTACAACTTCGTCAGGGACCTCAAAAGAATCTATTTTTTTAAACCTGCCTTTTTCATCAACAGGCATGATTACCGGCAAATTATATTTAAGGCCCACCTCATAGTCTTCCTGGCCATGGCCCGGCGCGATATGAACGCAGCCTGTGCCATCTTCGTTTGAAACATAATCCGCCAGGACAACCTTTGAATTGCGGTTTAAAAACGGGTGGTCAGCTGCCATGCCTTCCAAATCTTTGCCCTTTACGGTTTTTATAACACTGCACGAGGAACCAAGTTTTTTCAAAACAGTTTCAAGCAAATCTTCAGCTAACACCAATGTGCCGTGGCCATCAGTCTTTACAAATACATATTTTAAGTCGGGGTGAACAGCTATTGCTACATTTGAAACTAATGTCCATGGCGTAGTTGTCCATACTAAAAATGCATGCAGGGACAGGTCGCGACCTGTCCCTGCATTAAATTTAACATATATCGACGGAGAAGTATGGTCTTCATATTCAACCTCAGCTTCTGCGAGTGCTGTTTCGCATTTTGCGCACCAGTTTATAGGCTTAAGTCCTCTATAAATAAAACCGTCTTTTGCAAGCTTGTTGAAACTTGCCACTACTGCTTTTTCGTATTCCGGTTTCGATGTCAGGTATGGATTATCCCAGTCTCCAAAAATTCCCAGCCTTTCGAATTCAGCTTTTTGAATCTCCACAAATTTCATTGCAAATTCATGCGCCATTTTTCTGAATCTTACCTGGTCCACATCATGCTTTGTCTTTTTCATTTCTTTAAAAAGCTGGTGCTCTATCGGCATGCCATGACAATCCCATCCAGGCACATAAGGCGTGTCATATCCTTGCATTGTCTTGAACTTAATGACAATATCTTTGAGGGTTTTATTTAATGCGTGGCCTATATGGATATTTCCGTTTGCATATGGCGGGCCGTCGTGGAGTATGTATTTCGGTTTGCCTTTTTGCCTCTTGCGTATCTCTTGATAAAGATCCATATCCTCCCATTTTTTAAGGATACCAGGTTCTTTATCAGGCAAGTTGCCCTTCATCGGAAAATCAGTTTTAGGCAAATTTAAGGTATTTTTGTATTCCATATTACATGTACTTCCCTATTATTATGTCCAACTTTGCTTTTGTATTTTCAGGTATCAACTTCTTGTCGGTAACTATAGCATATTTAAGAGCTTCCCTGCAAGCGCATTTTCTACCGCCTTTAAGCTGCGGGACTACTTCCTTTATCAATTTTTTTGCTGTATCCACGTTTCTTAGCAGATTTCCTATTACCATTTCAATATTAACTTCTTCTTCAAGCCAGCAGTCGTAATCAGTTACAAGCGCGATCGTCGCAAAACAAATTTCCGCTTCCCTTGCGAGTCTCGCCTCAGGCATATTGGTCATACCTATAATATCCATTCCCCAGCTTTTGTGTAAAAGAGATTCAGCCTTTGTGGAAAAAGCCGGACCTTCCATATTTAGGTATGTGCCTTTATCGTGCATTGTAATGCCAAGTTTTCTACCTGTATCATAAATTATTTTTCTTAAATCCGCGCACACAGGTTCTGAAAAGCTTACGTGGGCAACTATCCCCTGGCCGAAAAATGTGGTTTTGCGGCCCTGATTGGTCTTATCCACAAACTGATCAGGAAGAACAATATCCAGCGGCTTCAGTTCTTTTTTAAAACTCCCGACCGCTGAAATAGATATTAACTGCTCCACGCCAAGTTTTTTCATAGCGTATATGTTTGCCCTGTAATTGAGCTCTGTGGGTAAAATCGTATGGCCCCTTTTGTGCCTGGCAAGAAATGCCACTTCTATCCCGCCAAGGTTTCCGACAATAAAACTATCAGATGGCTCGCCAAAAGGCGTTTCCACTGTAACTTCTTTCATGTCTTTTAACGCGTCTATCTGATACAGTCCGCTACCGCCAATAATCCCTACTTTCGGCATTTTTCCTCCCACCGTACCTCTAACTTGACAAATAGTGCCTGGCACGAATTGTCAAGTTAGAGGATTTTTGCGAAGCTGATCTTACTGCTTTCTTTATAATTGCTTCCAATTTTTCCTGTTTAAATACTTTCAAGGCGGCTTCAGTAGTGCCGCCTTTTGAAGCAACTTTTTTTACCAGATCCTCCATGGATAGATCTTTTAATTTAATAACTTCCGCGGCGCCGATAAATGTAGCCCTGGCTAATCTAACCGCAATGTCTTTTTGCAAGCCGCTTGCCTCAGCTGCTTTGGCCAATAAATACGTGAATAAGAAATAATACGCCGGGCCGCTGCCGCTCACAGCAGTAACAGCGTCCATCGTTTTCTCTTTAACCTCTATTACCTCACCGAGATTTAAAAAAATCATGGAAACTGTTTTCAAATCCCCTTTCTTAGCGAACCTGCCGCAACTTATGGCAGAAATGCCCTTGCCTGCCATGGCAGGCATATTAGGCATCACCCTGATCACCCTTGTTCCGGGTAAAGCCTTTTCTATAGAGGACGTAGTTATGCCCGCGGCTATGGAGATTATCAGTTTCTCTTTTACATAAGGCCTTATTTCTTTTAAAACTTCTCCTATGTCCTGCGGTTTTATTGCCAGGATAATAATATCCGAGCGCTTTGCAACAGTAATATTGTCGGAAATGCGCCTATTCTTATCGCTTAAAAGAACTTTGCCTTTGATGCCGAATGCTATCGCGCTTCCCATATTACCTGCGCCGATTATGCCTATCATGTAACTCCTTCACTTCTCGGCTCTCCGCCTAGGCGGATCGCTCGAAGAATATTGCGCGAAGCTCACTTACGTTCGCTTCGCTACTCCAATAGTATTCGAGCAGTCGAGAACTAAAAATATTCCGAAACAATGGATTTTATTTTGGTTATAAATCTGCCCGCAAATCCCACTGGCCCAGATATAGGTATGCTGGATTTTGCGGCAATTAATTTTTTAGCGCCGTACTTCATCAAGCCGAGCGAACACGCAAAAGTTATATCGCTGAGTTTGCCTCCGGATTTAAGATTGCCTATATTTACAGGCATCTTAAACACCTTTTCTACAGTTTCAATAAAACCGTCCATTTTCGCAACGCCTCCCACCACAATTACATGCGGCAGGCTTTTCTTATTCTTAAGGAACGGTTCCAGTTTTTTATGAATATCTTCTAATACCGCCTCTGCCTTCGGCAATAAGAGGTTTGTAATTTCACTTTTTGCAACAAGCCCATATTTTATTTTCAGTTCTTCTGCTTCGTCAAACAGAATTTTCATATTGTCCTGCAAAACCTGAGTGAGGTCGTCTCCACCGAACGGAAAAGTAAAAGAGTCCAATATCTTCCCGTCTATAAAAAGCGCAGCCTCTGTAATTTCTTTTCCCGCATCTACAAGCACAGCTCCGTTCACAAGCTCCTCTTCTTCGAAGACACTAAGCCCTGTGCCCGCACCTGAAACTATCAGTTCATCCGCTTCATAACCTGCCAGATTTACTGCCTTTGTAATATTCTGTAAAACAGTAACAAGAGATGTGATAATATTAAGATCTACATCAAGTTTTGATCCGAACAGACCGAGCGGATCATTGATCTCCATCTTATCATCTATAAAAAACCTAACAGGCACCAGGTGCACAGCTTCTCTATCTAAAGACATGGCGATAATCTTGGCAGATTCCATGCACCTTTTTATGTCATCCTTTGTAATCTCGCTTGGCCTGTCAGAGATATGCACAGAACCCCTGCTCTGGAATGTCCTTATATGAGCGCCTGAAACATTGGTTATGACTTTTCTTACCCTGACCTTTGCCATTTCTTCCGCTTTCATGACGCTAGCCTCTATTGCCTCTGACAATAGCCCCAGATTTGAAACCACGCTTTTCGAAAATCCCCTGGTAGGAACCTGGCCAAACCCAAGTATGTTTCCATCAGCACTTGCAATTAACGCCCTGACATTAGAAGCGCCAATGTCTAAGCCACAGATAATATCTGAACGCATAACAATTACCTCATTTTGATTCCGATCGCCGAACGAAGCAATTGCTCCGTTCGGCGATCGGAACAGGCCTAACGAGGCCCCACAATCGGGTCCTCAAAACGTAAATCAATATATTTTACTCTTCCTATATCCTGGCCCAGCTGTTCCAGCACTGTAGCCAGGACATCCAGCCTTTTATTGAATTCGCCATCGCCTATTTTTATCTCAACTTTTTCAGTGTCCTTAGCTGAAAGAAAAAAAGATATATTGCGGCTATCAGCTATATCTACTGTTTTTATCTGGTATCTTGAAAGCTTTTTATTCGCTGACAGCGCGTCTATAAGGAATAAAGCCTTGCTAATCTTTTCTTTCTGGACTGAACTGCTCCTGACAGGGCCGGCTACCCTGATACCTGAAATAAGAGGAATATTTTCTTCCGCAAAACTATTTGTGTAAGGAAGGAAAACACCGTCTTTATCTATGGAATACAGCCTGTCCCCGTAAACTTGAGCTACGGCCAGCCTTTGTCTTGCCTGAACAATCAATCTATCCGGCAGCGCCCGTCTCACGACAATATCCCTTAATTCAGGATGATCAGCCTCTATTCTTTCTTTAAAATTCTTCAGGTCTACCAAGAATACATTGGCTCCTAAAACATCCTTGTCCTTAATCTCGCCAGAACCCATTCTTCGCAGCACATTTTTCTCGTCATAAAATCTGATATCCAGGCCTTTTACATTAAACAGGTCCGAATCCACAAACATATATTGAAACGCCACAATGCCTGCGCCGATACCAGCCACGAGGATTGTCCAGAAAATAATCTTAAAGACGCCTTTAAAATTATGCTTCGCTCTCGGCTGGACTTCTTTCTTTTTCTTGTGCGGATGCACTTTTTGTTTTTTTATTTTTACCATGACGCTGATTCTAAAATTTTGAGGCACAGGTCTTCAAATTCTATACCAATATACCTGGCAGCCTTTGGCAGAAGGCTTGTCTCTGTAAGGCCCGGGATAGTATTTACCTCCAGCACCACAGGGCCTATCTTTTCATTTAATATAATATCCACGCGCGAAAACGACTTTGCAGAAAGCGCTTTATGGGCTTTCAGGCCAATATCCTGGCATTTTTTGTAAATAGATTTTTTTATTTCAGCAGGCACGATATATTCGGTAAAGCCTTTTTCATATTTTGCGGTGAAATCAAAAAATCTTCTTTTGGGCACAATTTCAACAATAGGCAAGGCCCTGTCTTCCATTACGCCTACTGTAATTTCCCTTCCAGGAATATATTCCTCGATTATTAATTTGTCATCATATTTAAACGCATCGCGGATTGCATCTTTCAGGCCCTGTTCATTATCCGCTATGTTCAGGCCTATACTGGAACCGCCGTTAGAAGGCTTGACAACAAGGCTGGATCCTAGATTTCTAAAATACGCGCTTAAATTATTTTCTTTATCAAAACTGTCTTTGGCCAGAATTTCATGCCTGGCAATTGGTATAAAATTTAATCTAAACATTTCTTTTGCCGTGATCTTATTCATTGCGGCCCTGGATGCTGAAGAAGAACTTCCTGTGTGAGGTATGTTCATTTTCTCAAGAAGTTCCTGCACTGTGCCATCTTCCCCGAATTCGCCGTGAAGCGCTACAAACGCCACATCTATCTTCATCCGGCTGATCAAATCAGTTACTGATTTTTCATAACCGTTTGTATTGGGCCCTGCCATAAGTTCTACAGGCACATAATCTATCTGTCTAACCTCAAGCGCCTTACAGACTGCTTTGCCTGATTTTATGGAAATCTCCCTTTCAGAAGAAGGCCCGCCCATTAATACGCCGACACGTTTTGTTTTCACCCAGCCCTTCCTCCCTAATATGTACCCCAGCCCAAAGGAAGGGCTGGGTTCATATTATCTTTAATTCCAGCTCTAAATCTACGCCAAATTTTTGCTTAACACTGGTTCTGGCCAAATCTATCAGGCCAAGGACATCTTTTGCTGTTGCTTTGCCAAGATTCACTATAATATTTGCGTGAACCTTGGAAATCTCAGCCGCCCCTATTCTTTTGCCCTTTAATCCGCAGGATTCTATGAGCATCCCTGCTGATTTATCAAGAAAATTCAAAGAATTTTCTTGATCTCGAGGCCGATAGGCCGAGAGATCTTTGGCTATGCTATTAGTATTAGGATTTTTAAATATACTGCCTGCGTTTGGAAAACCTATTTTAGTAAGCCAATCGCGTTTTTTATTGAACGCTTTTATTTTATCTTTGGCATCCTCTTTTTTGCATTTCTCGAGTTTTAGCCTAGCGCCTAAAATAATTTTCTTGTCCAGACCTGAAGAACGGTATTTAAAATCTATATCTTTTCCGCTCAAAGTTTTTATCTTTTTATCTTTTAAATCTAAAACTTCTACGTCCAGGATAATATCTTTTATTTCAATAAATACAGCCGGGTTTTCCAGGCTCCTAACGCCTGCGTTCATAAAAATAGCGCCACCCATACTGCCGGGCACTCCAGCTAAAAACTCACAGCCTCTCAAACCTTCACTGGAGGCATATTTCACTAATTTTGCCAGACTGTTCCCAGCGCCTGATCGTATTATTTCTCCGCTTTCCTTTTCTATTTTTTCAAAATATCCTGCGAGATGTATCACTGCACCGTCAAAACCCTCATCCCTGACTAAGAGATTCGTGCCTTTTCCCGCTATGATAAATTTTTTATTTTTACTCTCCGCTAAAGAGATTACTTCTAAAATTCCTTCAGGGCTTTCTACTTCTGCCCAGCAATACGCAGGACCTCCAATGCGAAAACTCGTATGCCGGGATAGTGCTTCATTATATCTTAACATGCGTCATGAATTCCTTAGCCAATTTTGCCCCTTGGGGCAAAATTCAGAAGCAATCATGCACGAGCATTTATCTCTTCCAGGGTCTTGGCAATTTTGAAAGGCAGTTCCCCTATATCCCCCGCTCCCAATAAAAACACTGCATCGCCCGGCTTCACCACATCTATTAAATGTTTTATTATATCACTTTTTGAAATAAAATGCGCGTCTTTATGGCCGTACTTCCTGGCGCTGTCGCATATATCTTTCCCGCTCACGCCTTCGATAGGCTTTTCGTCCGCGGAATATATATCTGTCACTACCAGGTGATCCGCCATGTCAAAGCACTTGCCAAACTGGTCTTTTAAATCCCTGGTCCTGGAAAACCTATGGGGCTGGAACACAGCAACTACGCGCCTGCCTGAAGATTCCATTGCCTTAAGGGTAGCCCTTATCTCTGTCGGATGATGAGCGTAATCGTCTATAATAATAATATCTGAATCTAAATGCGTTATCCTGAAGCGCCTGTCAGCGCCTTTAAATTCCCTGATTACTTCTTTTATAAGATTAAAATTCAGGCCTAGTTCCATTGCCACGCCTATTGCAGCGAGGCTATTTATTACATTGTGCATGCCGGGTATTGAAAGTTTTATCCTGCCGAGCGGTGCGCCCTTATATTTTATGTCAAATTCCGAACCGCTCAGGTTTATTAATTTTATATTTTCCGCTTTTATATCTGTGTCTTCGGAAATCCCATATTTTAAAATCATCTTTCGGGATTCCCCGGCTATCTTTCTCAAATTCTCGTCTTCTGCCCATATAAAAGCGCAGCCTTCGTCTTTTGTGTTATTTATAAATTGTTTATAGGCGCTAAGGACATTATCCATTGTGCCGTAATAGTCCATATGTTCTCTGTCGATATTAGTGCTGACGCTATAGAGCGGATTAAGCAAAATAAACGAGCCATCTGATTCATCCGCTTCTGTTATCATATAATCGCTCTGGCCAAACATTGCGTTACCTCCTAAAAAATCAACATCAGCCCCTATAAACACAGTGGGATCAAGGCCCGCTTTGATTAATAACAGAGATACAAGCGATGTAGTGGTAGTTTTTCCATGCGCGCCTGAAATAGCTATGGCCTTTTTATCCTGCATCAGCATGGCGAGGGCCTCCATGCGCTTTAATATAGGCAGGTTTTTCAACTTCGCCGCCATGAATTCCGGATTAGTATCTTTGATGCATGAAGAATATACTACTATATCTGCGCCATCGATATTTTCCGGCCGATGGCCTATTTTAATAGCCACGTCCATATCTTCAAGCCTATCAGTGACCTTTGACTTTCTTAAATCAGAACCCTGCACTGAATAACCGTAACAATGAAACACCTCCGCCAGACCGCTCATGCCGATGCCGCCTATTCCTATAAAATGCACAGTCTTTCCGTTAATCATTTATAAAGCTCCTTAATGAGTACTTGACTTATGGAGCGAGTGCCCTTCGACAAGCTCAGGACTAAGAGTCCCGAGCGAAGCCGAGGGATGAAACGAGCAAACATAAGTCAATGTGCGAATTAACCCCGAACAGCCATATGACAACACAAGGGCTGTTCGGGGTAAATTCGGTCATATAACTTACGTTCACTTCGTTCCGTAAGTCATGATCTCATTTATTAAAATTTTACACGCGTCAGGTTTGTCAATATTTTTTGCCCTGCTTGCCATGGCGCTTAAAACATTTTTATCCATTAATTTTAATATAGCATCCCGCATGGCGAGAGCCGTCAAATTTTTCTCTTCCAATAGTATCCCTGAGCCTATTTTCTCAAGGACCATTGCATTAAACTTCTGATGGCCAAGCGCATATGGATAAGGGACCAATATCGCCGGTATCCCCAGCGCCAATAACTCAGAAATTGTCATAGCGCCTGCTCTCGAAATTACAAAATCGCATTCATTATAAAGCTTTGTCATATGTTCTGTAAAGGAAAATACCCTGCTTTCTATCCCTATTTTATTGTAAGAAGCTTTTACCTCTTCCAAATCATTTTTTCCTGCAATATGTATAATGTTCAGCATGTTTCTATTATTATCTTCTATCAGGCCTACTGCCTCCGGCACAATAGTATTTAATTTATGGGCGCCCTGGCTGCCTCCTATTACAAGCACGTAGAAAGAATCCGCAGGCCTTATCCCGTCATCCCTTTCCAAGCCTTCGCGAAGAGGATTTCCTGAAAAAATAATCTTTGATTCAAAGCCTTTTAGAAAATCTTTAGCCTCAGGAAAACTTATTGCAATTTTATTTACAAATCTCGCAAGGATCCTGTTTGCTTTTCCCGGATAAACATTCTGCTCGTGTATAATCGTCTTTGCGCCTGAAAGACTAGCCAGCAGTACTATCGGCCCTGAGACATATCCGCCGAAGCCGACCACAGTGTCAGGCTTGAATTTTAAAAGAATGCATGCAGATTTTATTGTTCCTATAAAAAGTTTTATTAAAAAATTTAATACAGCAAAGATATTTTTAGATTGAACAGGCGTTATAGGCAGTGTCGTAAAATTCACACCTTTGCCTGATATTATATCGCGGTCTTGTTTCCTGGAAGATGCCACAAATAAAACTTCCCCGATTCTTCTTGTTTTTATCTCCCTGGCAAGAGTCAAAGCCGGCAATATGTGCCCGCCCGTCCCCCCTGCAGCTATTAATACCTTTAATATCTTCATCTATCTGCCATCCTATGCCCCTCTAACTTTACCCCTCACCCCGATAAATCGGGGTTCGGGATTTGCTTTAGCGAACTTCGCAGTAAAAGATGCCATGTCTGTAAAGCCATGGAGCTTCACAATCCGTGCCTAGCCCCTTACCAGTCGCTAAGATTTATATTTATGTTACATATTTCGTCCGGTACAGGGCAAACACCATTTGTAAAGTTAGGAGTTAGAGATGCTGATTAATACGGCTACGGCAATAATGCAAAAAATCAAGGCTGTGCCGCCATAGCTGATAAAAGGCAAGGGCAAGCCCTTTGTAGGTATTGCGCCTGTTGAAACAGCTATGTTTATTGCTGCTTTCAGGCCGATACTGACAGTAATCCCAAACGCTAAAAATCTACCGAATAAATCCTTTGCCTTTATTGAAATCTGCATGCCAAGACACACAAAGATCACAAATAACGCCACGACTGATAAAGTCCCTATAAGCCCTGCCTCTTCGCCTATTATTGAAAATATAAAATCCGTATGCGCCTGCGGAAGATAAAAAAGTTTTTGTTTTGAACACCCAAGGCCCAGCCCGAAAATACCGCCTGAACCAAGCGCAAGAAATGACTGAATTATTTGAAAACCAGATCCCTGGATGTCATTCCATGGGTCAAGATAGCTCGCTATACGCCGCAGCCTGTACGCGACTTTAAATACCAGGAAATAAAAAATTGGGATGACAGGTATGAGAAAAGGCAAGAAATATGCCGTATTAACGCCTGAGACAAACATCATGATAAGGCCTACTGCCAGGATACAAACTGAGCTCCCTAAATCAGGCTGCAGGAGTATCAATAAAACTGAAAACCCAAGAATCATTAAAGGCGGCATAAAACCCTGCATAAAACTTCTTATTACAGGTTGTTTCCTGTCCAGGACATCCGCTATATAAACTATCAGGAAAAATCCTGAAAATTCTGACGGCTGGAACCCTATAAAACCAAGTTTCACCCACCTCTTTGCGCCTCCTGCCTCATGGCCTATGCCTGGAAGAAGCGCTAGAATAAGCCCCACTATCGAAACCGCAAGAAAAACTTTGGCATATTTCTTTAAATTTTTATAACCATTCTTCAAAAAAAATCTTGCTAGTAAAAGGCCTAAGGTAAAATGTATCAAATGCCTTTTTAAATAATAAGCGCTGTCGTTGTATTGTTCGTAGGCATAACAGCTGGAGGCGGAATAGATCATTACTATCCCTATACATAAGAGTATAGTGGAAATTATCAAAAGGTGCTGGCTGTCTCTATTCAGATTTTCTAATTTCATCTACAAGTTCCTTAAAAATTTTGCCGCGCTCTTCATAATTTTTGAACATGTCGAAGCTGGAACACCCAGGAGAAAGCAAAACCCTTCCGCCTTTTTTAGCCTTTTTAAAGCCCTCGGATACAGCTTCACTGAAAGAATTTGCTTCAAATATAGGTTTTACTCCATTCAGCCCGCTTTTAATCTGAGGCCTGGCCTCGCCTATTGAAATTATATAATCCACTTTTTGCTTTACAAGGGGCTTTAATAGGCCAAAATCTCCGCCTTTATATCTTCCGCCCATTATCAGGACAATATTTTCTTCGAGAGATTTCAATGCCCATCCCACGCTTGAAATAGTCGTGGCTTTTGAGTCGTTTACGAAATCAACGCCGCTCACATTGGCAACATGTTCTAATCGGTGCTCTATACCTTTAAAATCTCTGAGCACTTTCAGCATCTTGGCTTCATATACTCCTATAATAGAAGCCGCTGACATGGCTGCCAGAAAATCTTCATTCAATATTTTATGCCTGGCTCCAAAATCTTTATACTCGTTGAAAAATTCCGCTTTAGGCCCTTTTACAATACCGGCAATCTCGCTTAAAAGTTCGTCATTTTTATTCAATAAAAGCGTATCGTTTGCGTCCTGGTTAAGAAAAATCCTGCATTTGGCAGTAACATACTCCTCCATATCTTTATACCTGTCTAAGTGATTGTCGGAAATATTTAATATAATACTCACGCTGGGCTTGAATTTATCGATAAACTCCAATTGAAAAGAGCTGACCTCAAGAACCACTATGGAATTTTTCCTTATTTTTTTTATCTCACCAGAGAAAGGATTGCCGATGTTTCCGCATACAATCGCATCAAAGCCGCCTGCTTTAAGCATTTCCCCGATAAGAGTTGTAGTGGTAGTTTTGCCGCTCGTGCCTGTTACAGCTACTATAGGCGCAGGGCACATTGTATAAGCTAACTCAAGTTCGCTTATTACAGGAATTTTCTTGGCTTTAGCCAATTTGATCGGCAAGGCGTCGCGCCTTACGCCAGGGCTTACTACTATTAAATCCGGTTTTTTTATAAAATTATCCGTATGGCCGCCAAGTTCAATATTTTCCGGCTTAATTGTCCCTTCTGCGATCAATAAATCCCCAACATTTTGGACAGCTTTGTCGTTTTTAAACTCTGTAACAAAAACAGTGTCGTTACGACTTGCCAGAAGCCTTGCCGCCTCAATCCCGCTTCTCGCCAACCCGACTACTACCACTTTTCCCATATTCACCTCTTTAAACCCAAAATTTGCATTAGAACCTTCACTTTGATATAACTCTTTATGCCGCAAGTAGCTATTCTAATGCAACGCATTACAAAAAGATGCACTGCAAATTTTGCCTTCGGCAGCCCTTTCTTTGGAAAGGGCTGGGTTAAACTTTCCCAACTTTACAAATAGTGCCTGGCACGAGTTGTAAAGTTAGCGGAGTTTTAGCGTAGAGAAACTTAGAAAAACAAGTATTATCGCTATTATCCAGAATCTTATCGTAACCTTTGGCTCAGGCCAGCCGCATTTTTCAAAATGATGATGGAGCGGCGCTATTTTAAATATCCTTCTGCCTGTTGTCCTGAAAGAAATTATTTGCAGTAACACTGATAACGCCTCTACTACAAATATCCCTCCCACCAGAACCAAAAGCATTTCTTTTTTTATAAAAACAGCTACTGTGCCGAGAGCGCCTCCCAGAGCAAGAGCCCCTGTATCTCCCATAAATATCGACGCAGGATATGTATTATACCACAGGAACCCGAGGCCGGCACCTATTATAGCAGCGCAAAAAACAGTCAGCTCCGCTGCTTCAGGAAGATAATAAATCCCCAGGTATTCCGCAAACTTCACATGGCCTGTCAAGTAGCTCATCCCCATATAAGTAATCGCTGTCATTATTATCGCGCCTATCGCGAGACCGTCCAGGCCGTCAGTGATATTGACGGCATTTGAACACGCAGAAATAACAAGTATTACAAAAGGTATATAAAAAATTCCCAAGTCAATCACAAGATTTTTGAAAAATGGGAATTCAACAGCCCTGGTATTATCAGGGTTCCAATATAAAAAGAGTGCCACCACCAACCCTATCAGGGCCTGAAAGAAAAGTTTTGTCCTCTTATTCAGGCCTCTCGAGCCTTTTTTGGTCTTAGCGTATACAAGTTTTTTATAATCATCCACAAACCCCAGAACTCCAAGATACAGCGTTACAAAAATTGCGAGCAGCAAATAAAGATTATTAAGCTCTGCCCACAAAAGTGTGGAAGCGAATATGCCTATCAGAATCAATATGCCGCCCATGGTCGGAGTGCCCTGTTTATTTTTATGGAGGTCATAAAGACTGGGACATTCTTTCTGCCGCACGCTCTCACCTATTTTAAGCGCCGTTAATTTTCTTATTATAGGCGGCGCAAAAATAACTGTTATTAGAAATGCGGTAATGCTGGCAAACGCTGCCCTGAAAGTGATATACTTAAAAACATTAAAAATCGTAAAATATTCCCTGAGCGGATAAAGTAAATAATGCAGCATTTATTTTTCCCTTTCTATACCCAATTGCATAAGCAGGGAACGGTTTGAAACCGTTCCCTACATTTTAAATTGAGATTCCAGATCGCCTACGATTTCCTCCATTTTCATAGCCCTGGAACCTTTGATCAGAATCGTGTCGCCTTTTTTAATAAGGGTAGCGACTTTCGCTCGGGCATCCTTCATAAGCGCACAAAGTTTTATTTTCCTCTCGCTCATGCCTGCTTCCTGCGCGCCTTTCGCGACATACTCTGCAAGTTTTCCAACAGCCACTATTAGATCAAAACCTGATTCAGCTGCCTGCTTTCCTACCAGATGATGGAACCTGCCTGAAAATGTGCCGAGCTCAAGCATATCGCCCGCTATAAGTATTTTTCTGCCTTCTGTAGCCATATCCCTCAAAGCCTCTATTGCCTGTTTCATAGACTGAGGATTGGCATTATAGGTGTCGTTTATTATTTTTATATCTCCGAACCTTTTTACCTCCATCCTCATATTCGGGACTCTGAATTCTTTTAACGTGTCTCTAATCTCTTCAATAGATATGCCAAAATCCCAAGCACAGGCTATAGCGCTAAGGGCATTGGAAACGTTATGCCTCCCGAGGACGCCAAGAGATATATCCCATTTTCCATTCAGCCTGAAATTTATACCGTCAGGCTCCAGGCTTATTTTATCAGCGTAAAAATCCGATTCTTTATCGAAGCCAAACCATACGGTTTTAAGATTTGTTTTTATTGTCCTTAAGTATTCGTCATCGGCATTTAATATAAGCTTGCCGCCAGGACCCATATATTCCAGTATCTCAACCTTTGCCTTAAGAACCGTTTCCATGTCTTCTAAATATTCCAGGTGAGAAGGCCCTACGTTTGTAATAATGGCGGTTGTCGGCCTGGCTATTTCTGAAAGCCGCCTTATCTCGCCCAGATGATTCGTGCCCATTTCCAAGACGGCAATATTATGCTCGCTATTTAAGCGCAAAAGAGTAAGCGGCACTCCTATATTATTATTTTCTGTGCCGAAATTTTTCAGGACGCTGAATTTTTTGCTCAATATGGCAAAAGTCATCTCTTTGGCAGTAGTCTTGCCGTTTGAACCCGTGATGCCTATTATAGGTATGGAAAACCTGGACCTGTGAAAATTTCCAATATCGCCAAAAGATTTTATGCTGTCGCTGACTGATATAAAAGAAATGTCCGGCAGTTTAAAATTTGCATTTGTAATGCCGCCTTCCTGTACCAATACGCCCCCAGCACCCTTGGAAACAGCGTCCAGGATAAAACTATGGCCGTCAAACCTGTCGCCTTTTATGGCCAGGAAAAGCTCGCCTTTTTTCATCTTGCGCGTGTCAGTGGACAGACCTGTCAGTATTTCATCCGAATTACCTGAAAGAAGCTTTCCTTTTACTGCAGTTACGATATCTCTGACTGTAAACATAACCCTGCCTCCTTATAATGAGCACTTGACCCTGCACCAATTTGCTCGGTAAATACACCATTCAAATTGGTGCAGGGTCAATGTACGAATTTAACCCCCCACACCAATTTAAGTTGCATTTTCTTATGATGCAGTAAATTGGTGTGGGATAATTTATTAATTAGACCTCCCCCACCGCGTAGGTGGGGTGGTATATACCACCCCACCTACGCGGTGGGGGAGGTAACTCTTATTGAATTTCCTAAAAAAGGAATTTCCTATACTATGAACTTATGACCCGCCTAAAGGCGGGTCATGTTCTCAATTAAACCCAGCCCTTTCCAAAGAAAGGGCTGCCGAAGGCAAAATTTGCAGTGCATCTTTTTATAATGCGTTGCATTAGAATAACTGCTTGCGGCATAAGGAGTCATATCAAAGTTAAGGTTCTAATGCAAATTTTGGGTTAAAATACGTCTTACAACTTCCCTATCATCAAATGGAACCGTAGTATCCTTAAATATCTGGTATGTCTCATGGCCTTTGCCGGCAATTAACACAATATCGCCTTCCCTGGCCTCCAGCACAGCCTTTTTAACAGCATTAAATCTGTCTAATTCGATTATATAATTATCTTTTTTAGCTCCAATGCCTTTAATAATCTCATTTATTATAGCCATCGGCTCTTCCGTCCTGGGATTATCGCTTGTAATGAAAACAATATCTGAAAGTTCCGTAGATATTTTTCCCATCTCAGGCCTTTTGGCCCTGTCTCTGTCTCCTCCGCAGCCGAATACTGAAATAAGCCTGGCTGGTTTTAATTCGCGAAGCGACCTAAGCACATTAGTAAGCCCATCTTCTGTGTGAGCATAATCCACATATACTGAAAAATTTTGGCCGCAATCAATGTTTTCTAGCCTGCCAGGAAGGCCTTTCAACGCCTCAATGCCTTTTTTGATATCTGCCAGCTCCATTCCTATGACAAGGCTTGCGCCGATACTGGCAAGAATATTATAGATATTGTGGCGGCCGATTAGAGATGATGCTATAAAAATATTCTGGGCAGAATAAAATTCCGCCCCTGCATTAATTTGTAGAAGCCGATTCTTAATCGGCCTGACGCTAAATTTTATACCGCTGCGGGAAATCTGGATATCTCTGGCCATAATATCTGCCTCGCAGTCAATGCCATAGGTAATTATCTTAGCCTTAGCCTCAACCTTAACCTTCTCTATAATTTTTCCTGCCGCAGGATCGTCTATATTAATTACTGCAAACCCGCCTTTTTTTATTTTCTGGAATAACTTCAGCTTTGCCTTTAAATAATCATCCATATTCTTGTGAAAATCCAAGTGCTCTCTCGTAAGATTCGTAAAAATTGCTGCGTCAAATTGGAATGTATCCACTCTTCCCTGCTCTAAAGAATGCGAAGAAATTTCCATTATGCAATTTTTGATTTTTTCCTTCTGCATGCTTGATAAAAGAGAATATAGCTCCAGTGAATTTGGCGTTGTATTTACGCTGGGAATAGAACGCCGGCCAAACCTGTAATTCACTGTGCCGATAACGCCTACGCCTTCATTTCTGGATTTAAAAATACTTTCCATAAGATACGTAATCGTGGTTTTGCCGTTAGTGCCTGTGACGCCTACAATGCGCATTTTGCTGGAGGAGTCGCCAAAATAAGCCTGGGAGGCCTGGGCAAGGCCAAGCCTTGCGTCTTTCACATATATAAAGGTATTTCCTCTTTTAAATATATTAGCAGGGAACGGTTTCAAACCGTTCCCTACAGGTAAGTTATAGTTTTCACTATCTAATAAAACAGCAATAGCGCCTCTATTTATTGCCTCATCAATAAAATCCGCGCCGTTTACCTTTGCTCCCTTTAAAGCAATAAACAGGCAGCCAGGCTTAACTGTCTTTGAATCACAGGCAATACCGATTATCTCAATGTTATTTTTGCCTTCAACCTTAATCGCCCCGCTTAAATTATCTATTATTTTTTTTAGCTTCACGATTACCTTCATCTAGTTGTTTGGGGTAGACTTTGTAGTAACTCATTAGCTCTCCTGCTACTTTTTTAAATACAGGGGCGCAGACTACGCCGCCGTAATAAATTGGCCGCGGTTCGTCCATTATTACAACTATAACAAATTTTGGATTATCGTACGGTACAAAACCTATAAATGAAGCTGTAAATTTACTGTGCGAATAAGTGCCGTTAGGCTCTACTTTCTGAGCAGTGCCTGTTTTCCCTCCAGGGAAATATCCCTCAACATCCGCAAGTTCTGCTGTGCCGCTATCTACAACACTTCTTAAAATATTCCTCATCTCTTTAGCGGTCTCTTCTGAAATCACCCTCTGAGGTTTCTTTGATTCAAATTTCTGTATGACATGGCCTGTGCGGTCTTTGATCATCTCAACAATCCTGGGCTTTACGAGATTCCCTCCGTTTGCCAAAGCTGACATTGCGCAGACAAGCTGAAGCGCTGTCACAGTCACTTCCTGGCCCATTGAAATACTACATAGAGAAAGTTTTGACCAGGTGCTGGGGTGAGTAGCAATGCCATTTACTTCACCGGGAAGCTCTACGCCTGTTTTGGCTCCAAACCCAAACTTTTTTATATACTTATAAAGCCTGTCTTTGCCTAGTTTTTGCGCCGCCTTCATTGTGCCGATATTTGAAGAAAATTTAATTACATCCCTAAATTCCAGCCAGCCATGAGGCGTATGGTCATGATACACATGGCCGCACCATTTATACTTGCCGTTTTCACAAAAAAACTTTTCGCTGGGCTTGACTGCCTTTTCCTCCAGGAGGCTGGAGGAAGTGATTATTTTAAAGCTTGAGCCAGGCTCGAAAAAATCGCATATTGCCCTGTTCCTTCTAAAGTCAGGCGGAGAAGCATTGGCATTATTTGGATCAAAACTTGGCCTATTGCTAAGTGCAAGTATATCTCCTGTAAAAGAGTCCATTACAATAATGCACGCACCCTTGGCGTGATATTTTACATAACCTTTTTCCAACTCTCTTTCCGCAAACGACTGGATTAAACTATCTATGGTAAGGACTATGCTATCGCCGTCTATAGGCAGTATTTCTCTGTAATTATATCCCGGGACCTCGCGCTGCTTGGCGTCTCTTATTGCATACCTGTAACCCATAACACCTTTTAAATATTTATCAAACCTCAGCTCCAGGCCTTCCAAGCCATTATTATCTATGTCCGTAAAGCCAAGGATATGGCTTGCGACTACGCCGTTGGGATAAACCCTCTGAGGCTCTTTGATATAATCTATACCTTTAATATTAAGGGTCCTGACAACTCTTGCAGTATCAGGAGAAACTTTTCTGGCGAGCCATACAAACCCTTTTTCCTGGTTAAGCTTTTTATATATTTCATCACTGCTCAGGCCAAGAGCGCTAGCAAGCTTCTGGCTGGTTGCGAATTTATCCTTCATCTTAAAAGGTTCGGCAAATATAGAATTCAGATTTATGGATATGGCGAGTTCTTTCAGGTTGCGGTCGTAAATTACACCACGCTTAGGTAAAAGTGATATTGAAAGCCTGTATTGATTTGAAGCAATATTAGACAGGGATTTTGCTGCGCCTAACTGGACAAATACAAGCCTGACACTTAGGAGCGCGAATGCTACAATTAAAGCATATAGGACTTTCCTTATGCGGGAAGGAGTTCCTTTGTACACAATTCTTACCTATTTTTTATGGTATAAGAAAGTATAAAGCACTTTCTTAACCACTGAAAATCGCATATTAGAGTTATCGATTTTCTTGTCGGCCGCTCACAAATAAATTGGCTAAAGGGCCTTTCTTTACTAAATTTTTACTGTTTAAAGCAATCTTTCTAGGGGAATGATCAATCTTTACTACCTGCCATTTGGAAGGCATGGATAACTTTACTTCCTTTGCTAAGAGTCTTCTCTCAAGTGCGACAGGTGACCTCAAATTTAAAACATTATATACCAGAATCTTATTGTGGTCAACCAGCTTTGTGTAAATATCATTGTTTTGTTTCACTTTCAGACCCATCTGGTATATTAAAGCCTGCTGGTTTACGTACATTACTGCCACAAAACTCACCATGACGATAGTTGCAAGGATCTTAGAGCAGCAGTTGTTAGGATTTTTATCCATTTATAGCCTTTCTCCCACTCGAAGTTTAGCGCTTCTTGAACGCGGATTAGCAATCACCTCGTTTTCATCCGCCATGATAGGTTTTTTGCTAAGAATATTAAAAAGGCCATGAGCCTTAAACTCCTTGAAAGTATTTTTTGCGATTCTATCTTCTAAAGAATGGAATGATACGACGCAGCATCTGGCGCCTTTTTCAAGAGAATCAGGCAGAGCGTTAAGCGCCTCTTTGATTGAGCCTAATTCATCATTAACTTTTATGCGAATGGCCTGAAAAGTCCTGGTAGCAGGGTGTATTTTGTATTTATTATGACTGTAAGGAAGGCTTCGTAAAACTACATCGCTTAATTCAGCTGTTGTAGAAATTTCTTTATGCTTTCTTTCTTCAACAATTTTTTTCGCTATCCTTCTATGAAACCTCTCTTCTCCAAAATCTCTTATAATTTCAGAAAGTTCCGTTTCCCTGAGGCGGTTTACCAGGTCTTTTGCGGTAAGAGTCTGATTGCGGTCCATGCGCATATCTAAAGGCCCGTCATTTTTTATGCTGAATCCCCGCTGCCATGCCTCCATTTGGATACTAGATATGCCCAAATCAAATATAATTCCATTGGCTTTATTAACTCCTATGTTTTTAAGTATTTCTTTTAGATACTTAAAATTTTTGTTTATCAATTTGAATGACCCCTCGAAAAGCCTTAACCTTTCAGATGCCAATCTTAACATTTCTTCGTCTCTGTCTATTCCTATCAACATGCCGCCTGGGGTAATTCTCTGCAGAATTTGCTCGCTATGCCCCGCCCCGCCCATTGTGGCATCCACTATTATCTGGCCAGGGGCAAGGCTTAAAAAACCAATTATCTCCTTTAGCAATACCGGATTATGCGAATAGCTTTTTTCCATTATTACTTCTCAATATCCTGTAAATCTCCTCGCTCGCAGCAAGGTGTTTCGGATCAATATTTAAAGCTCGGGTCTTACGTATGCATTCAACCGGAATATCAAAAAAATTTATTTCACAAGCCCTGCATTTTACAACATCTTTAGAATTATGATTGCGTAACATAAAACCTCCCAAATTTGCGGAGCAAATTTGACCCCGAGCCGCCCTTATACCTGCTTATATGCGGCGAGGGACCTTTTACCCCTCGCCAGAAAGCCCCGCCTGTGAAGGCGGGGATGAATGGGGTTGGCTCGGGATTCGCTCGAGCGAATCCTGCAATAAAAGATGCCACGGCTGTAAAGCCGTGGAGCTTCACTCACCCTCAATTAGTTTTTCGGCTACGTCTTCGAAAGTATCTTTGGATTTGGAATAATACTCTTCCCAAAGTTTGTCGCTCCATATCTCGATACGATTTGATACGCCGATACTATACACCTCCTTTTTGATTTCCGCGTAATCCTTTAGATAATTCGGAATAAGTATCCTGCCCTGTTTATCAGGAATCATTTCGCATGCGCCTGAAAAATAAAGCCTGTTGAATTTTCTGGATTCCGCTTTTGTAAAAGACATCGATTTGAATTTCTGCTCCTGGACCTTCCACTCTTCCTCAGCAAACATAAAAAGGCATTTGTCCAGGCCTCTAGTAATAAAAAAGCGCTCGACATAATGCTCCTTAAGCGCTTCCCTGAATTTAGCGGGAATTATAATTCTTTGCTTCCTATCCAGCGTATGTTTGAATTCTCCGTAAAACATTAAAATCTCCGCTTACATGTTTTACTAAATCCACCGAAGCTCGTCACTTAAGCTTGCTAATATATCCTAAGAGCGAAGGCGGATATGTTACTCCACTTTACACCACTTTGCTCCACCTGTACCCAAAGTTTACCCTAATATTGGTTTTGTGTCAAGTAAAAATTTTAACTTTTTTGGGATAATACTATATAAGGGATATGCTCTTATTTATAGACGTTTAATTAGACCTCCCCCACCGCGTAGGTGGGGTGGTATATACCACCCCACCTACGCGGTGGGGGAGGTAACTCTTATTGAATTTCCTAAAAAAGGAATTTCCTATACTATAAATATAGCCCCTAACTTGACAAATGGTGCCTGGCACTATTTGTAAAGTTAGGGGGTTTGTTTAGGAATGTTAGAGATAAGCTATGTCTATCTGGATTTGGCGCTTGAGGGCAACGAGCGTTTTGAATTTTTTTTCGTCTCTTATCTTTTGCTTAAATATAACTTCTATATCCTTGCCATAGATGTTTCTATTAAAATCAAACATATGAACTTCTATTATTTTATGATTGCTTATATTCAATATCCCGCGATAAAACTTTCCCTCCAGCGCTACGTCAACGCCATACACTCCGCTCGGAGGAATTGACTCGTGATGCGGATCTATATTCGCTGTAGGAAATCCTATTTTTCTGCCAAGGGCTTTTCCTTTCACAACTGTACCCAGGATAGTCACAGGCCTGCCCAATAATTCTGAAGCAAGTTTCAGGCTGCCTTTTTCAATTGCTTTGCGAATTCTGGTGCTGGAAACATGCTCTCCCTTTATCTTAAGCGGCAGGATACTGTAAAATTTAAAATTGTAAATTTTGCTTAATCTTTTGAGCAGCCTCGCATCGCCTTTTTCCTTGAACCCGAATAAAAAGTCTTCGCCTGTTATCAAGACTTTAAGATTTAATTTATCTATCAGGATATTTTTTATAAAATCTTCAGGGCTGAGTTTTGAAAAACCTTTCGTAAATTTCTCCACAAAAAAGTAATCCACGCCCATTTCTTTTATCAATCTAATTCTGTGATCCAGAGACATTAAAAGTGGAATTTGCGCATCACGGGAAAGAACTTTTACAGGATGGGGGTCAAATGTAACAACTACGCTTTTAAGGCGCGATTTTTTCGCCTCTTCCAAGACCTTTTTCAAAATCACCTGATGGCCTTTATGAACTCCATCAAATATGCCGATCGTAACTACTGTAGGGTATAATATCTTTTTCATGTACCTCATCCAAACTCTTTGAATCTTCCAATAAAAAATCCCCTGAAGCGCTTCTTACCAGGCTCGACATGTGACTTGGAACCCCGAGAACTTTTCCTATATCCTCACATAAAGTTCTCACGTAGGTGCCTTTGGAACATTTAACTTTAAAAGTGAGTTCAGGGAATTTGAAATCCAGTATTTCAAGGCTGCTTATGTTTATTTTGCGAGGCTCCCTTACGACAGTTTCACCTAATCTGGCTAGTTGATAAAGTTTTTTGCCTTTATATTTTATCGCGGATACCATGGGCGGAACCTGTTCTATCTCACCTTTAAAATTCTCAAGCGCTTTTTTTATAACCTCTATATCAAGGCTGTCGATATTTTTTTCTTCAATCACCTTGCCTTGAGCATCCTGAGTATCTGTGCTTTTCCCGAAAAAAACCTTCGCGACATATTCCTTGTCATCGTTCGTAAAAGTATTTGATAATTTAGTGGCCTTGCCTAAAAGCATTACAAGCACGCCTGTTGCCATCGGATCCAGAGTGCCTGCATGGCCAACGCGCTCTATGTTGAATTTCCGCCTGATAAAATCTACTACATCGTGGGAGGTAATGTCTGGGGGCTTATTTACAACTAAAATTCCATCCAGATGCATAATCGCCTTTGAATTTTGCCCTCGCCGCTTTGCTTCGCAAAGCGAAACAGCTGGGGCAAAATTGGCTAAGGAATTCATGATTCATTGTCTAATATTTTCCTTAGCTTTTTCTAGAACTTTCTTTTCTACATCTTCGACTTTGCCAAACACAGTACAGCCGCTTGCAGTAGGGTGCCCGCCGCCGCCAAACTCTGCGGCAAGCTTATTTACATCCACTTCTCCTTTGGAGCGAAAACTCACCTTTACCCTGCCTTCGGTTCCTGTCTCTCTGAATAGAATGGCTACCTCCACCCCGCCTATTGACCTTGCAAAGTTTATAATGCCTTCTGTTCCTTCCAGGGACGCCTTTGTCTTTTTCAGCATTTCTTTTGTGACCCAGAGCCACGCGATTTTTCCGTCATCCGTAAGCTTCATTGTCTGAAGCGATTCACCGAGAAGATTTGTATCCTGAATACTGCTCGTTTCATAAATTTTTGTGTGCATCTCATAAGGTTTAACACCTATATCTATGAGTTCCGCGACTATCCTGTGAGTCTTTGAAGACGTATTGGAATATCTAAAAGAGCCCGTGTCAGTCATAATTGCAGCATATAATACAATTGCTTCGTCCAAAGCTGTCTTAACCTTAAACGCTCTAAATAAGTCATAAACCATTTCTCCCGCGCTTGAAAATTCAGGTTCTACCCAGTTAAATTTTCCAAAATTTACATTTGAGATGTGATGGTCGATATTTATTATTACAGGATCTTTTTTGATATACTCACTAACCCGTCCTATTCTCGCCAGATCAGGAGAATCCAGGATAATTACTGCCTGATAATTAAAATCATGCGGCATTTCTTTTAAAATGTGTTCTGTCCCTTTCATAAACTGCAGTAAATTAGGCACAGGGCTGTCATCCAGTATCGCAGATTCTTTCCCAAGTTTTTTCAATAAACTCGCCATCGCAACCTGACTGCCTATTGCATCGCCTTCTGGATTTATATGGCTTGTTATAAGAAACTTATTAAACTTCTTTATCGCCTGCTTGACTGTCCTTATGCTCATTTTTTATCCTTTCAAAGGTCTTTTCCAGATTAATACTGTATTCTATTGAATTGTCTAACTTAAAATAAAGTTCAGGCACATACCGGAGATTCATCCTCTCCGCTATGAGTTTCCTTATAAAACCTATGGCGCTTTTTATGCCCTTCAGGCTTTCCTCCTTAGCCGCATCATCTCCCATAATGCTGAAATAAATCCTTGCGTATCTCAGGTCTCCAGTGAGGTCAATTCTGGTTATAGTCACAAAACCTATTCGCGGATCCTTCAGGTCTTCCAGCAATATCCTTGAAATCTCTTTTTTCAGCTGGCCTTCCACTCTTTCTGATCGTATACCCATATATTCTCCTCTATTAGCTTCTCGACTCGGCCCTTCGGGCCTCGCTCGAAGAATAATAGTGTTCGAGCGAGTGAAGCGAGTCGAGAACTCATATTAATATAAACATTCTGTTCGGCGAACGGAATTAACGAGATTATATCAGCTTACTAAATGCATCCAAGCATTTTTTTGTATTTTTTTCCTTCAAGAACGCTTCTATTTCTTTCCTTATCCTTCCCGCGTTTACTTCTCTCAAAAGCCCATCCAATACTGCTTCTTTAATAAGCCTTTTCGTATGCGGCTCTATTTTGAAGCCAAACCTGACCGAAAACCTCACAGCCCTGAAAATTCTTGTAGGATCATCCATGAAACTTTTGTCGTGAAGCACTCTTATTACACCTTTTTTCAAATCTTTTTGTCCGCCATAAAAATCCACGAGCTCTCCAAAATTTTTTTTATTAACGCTGATTGCCATAGCGTTTATTGTAAAATCCCTCCTGAATAAATCATCTTTTATATTCCCATGCTTTATAGCAGGATATGCCGCAGGATGTTTATAAGTCTCTTTGCGGCTAGTGACAATATCTACTCTTTTTCCTTTAATCGCAATAGTAGCTGTGCCAAATGCCTTGTATATTGTCAGTTTTCCCTTAAGGGCCTTATTTAAAGCCTCTGCAAACTTAATCCCATCCTCTTCCACCACAAAATCCAGGTCATAATTTTTAATGCCCAGCAACTTATCCCTAACAGGCCCGCCCACAATATATGCCTTTACCTTTAACTCATCCGCAAGTTTTCCGACAATCTCTATAATATTCATAATGTTTGTACGAAGTCTGCGATATTTTTAGCAGCATCCGGATACCTGAGAAGTTTTATTCTGGTCATGGTGCTAATCATTTTTTCAGGAGATGCCGCAAACTCCTCTATATAGCCGCAAACCTCTTTTGTATTTTTTGCTTTAACCGCTGCCCCGTAGCCTGTCAATATCTTGCAATTCCTTGTTTCCTGGCCCAGTATTGGCTGAACTATTATCATCGGCAAGGTCTTTGAAAGCGCTTCTGATATAGTGAGGCCGCCTGGCTTTGTAACTATTATATCGCTTACTTCCATAAATTCATCCACATTATTCATATAACCAAAAACCTTTACCCTGACCTTTAAGAGCTGGTTCATTTTACTTAATTCATGGAATGCTATTTCATTCTTACCGCATATCGCGATTAACTGTATCTTATCTCTTGTCTCAGGATCCAGATTATTTATCTCACTAACTATCTCTTTTATGGGCCCTGTTCCAAACCCTCCGCTCATAATAAGCACATTAAAAAATCCCGGTTCTATACCCAGCTGTCTCATGAGCATTTCTTTATTTTTTTTAACGCCAAATATCGGATCGCATGGAATGCCCATGATCTTTATTTTTTCCAAGCTCACGCCACGCCTTAAAAGATCATTTTTAGTCTTTTGGATAGCTCCTATAAAATAATCTGATGAACGCGCCATCCAGAAAGAATGCGCTATAAAATCAGTCACCACATTTACCAGCTTCCCTTTGAACTCGCCCTTTTCTTTAAGGCTGGAAATAATCTCGCTCGGCATAAAATGCGTTGATACCACTACATCGGGGTTTTCAGCTCTCACAAACTCTATAAATTTTTTGCAATTCAGCCTGTGTATAAATCTCCTCACAGGCGCCATAAAAAAGTCTACTACTCTAGCGTCTAATAAATAATAAAACAGCCCCCAAAAAGTAGGCATCTTATTTATAAGAAACAAATAAACGCCTGGATACGAAACTTTAAAAAAGTCATTTGTATAATCCAGGACATCTACGTTCTTAACTTCAACACCGCTATGGCCAGCCAAGACCTTCTCTATTGCGAGAGCTGCCTTTTTATGGCCAACGCCTGCGTAAGCGTATGTAATAAGTATTCTCATAATTAAACACCACCTCCACCGCGTAGGTGGAGGTGGTTTGTTAATTAAAATAATGTATAAATAAACGGCGCGACAGCTGATGACTGGGTAAAGAATATCAATAAGCCGAATAGTAAAAGCACGACCACTATCGGTATCATCCACCAGAGTTTTCTCTGCCATAAGAAACTGAAAAGTTCTCCTAAGACTTTTGCTCGTCCTTTAATATCCATTTAACAGCCTCCCTCAGGTTATTCATGATAAAATCAGGTTTATGTCCCCAGGACTTTGCGTCTTCAGGGGTTTCTTTTCCGGTAAGCAGCAAAATTGTCTTACACCCCATATTCTTACCAGCTCCCACGTCAAGCCTTGAATCTCCTATAAAATATGTCTTTTCAAAATCTATATCCAGACCTTTTGTTGCCTTCTTTATCTGCCCGGTATTCGGTTTCCTGCAGTCGCACCCTGCATCGCTCGCGTGCGTACAATACGAAACCCATCTTATCTTTCCGCCTTTCGCCTCTATTTCTTTAAGCATATTCGCGGTAATTTCATTCAGCGCAGCCTGCGAGAAAAGTCCTTTAGCCACACCTGCCTGATTAGATATTACAAATATCTCATAGCCATACTTATTGAGAAGCCTTATGGCATCTATGGCTCCTGGCATAAACTCAAATTCCGCCCAGGATTTTATATAATCCCCAAATCCAGGATCCCTATTTATAACCCCGTCTCTATCTAAAAATATCGCTTTCATAAATTATCCCTGCAGGGGACAGACATGTCTGTCCCCTACTTTTTATTATTCTGTAATTCCCAATACTTTGCGTAGCTGAAAATCTGATAGAGAGCGCTGTTCATTGCCACCACAAAGCCTACTATTCCATCTTTATAACCATTTTTACCTATATAGGCCCTGAAGAACCTATCAGTGGCTTTCCAAAACATCAGGCTTACGCCAATTTTTCTCTTCTCATTAAACCACTTCTGCGCTTCTAAGGTTGTCTGGTTATTCAGCCCTCTGAATAGTTCCGCGAAACCCTCATAACCTTTATGGATAATATCGCTATTTAATCTGCCGCATTTGCCTTCATAAAAAACTCTTGGATGCACTTCAACTTCTTCATATCTAAATTTAGATTTTTTAAATAACCTATCTTTCCCGCCAGGATACCATCCGCCATGTTGAACCCAATAATTGCCTATATAAGTCCTAAGAGGAATATTGTAAACCACATAGCCATCTGACTGAATTACTTCACTAATCTCTTCTTTTAATTCAGGCGTTACTTCTTCATCCGCGTCCAGACTCAGCACCCACTCATTCTTTGCCCTGGAATACGCCCAATTTCTGTGCACACCCTCTATATCCATCTTCCTCTGGAATACTATCGCACCATTCGCTCTGGCAATTTCCACAGTCCTATCCGAGCTAAAATCATCCACCACTATATGCTCATCTGCCCAGTCCATGGCGCTATTAATGCAGGCAGCGATATTTGCTTCTTCATTTTTCGCAATAGTAACTACTGAAATCTTTTTAAGCATGCTATTTTTTCTCAGCAAGTATTATCAGCTGATCTCCTAACCCAACCATGTTTCCGATATACGCCAACATAGCCATGGTATTCTTTCTCAATGACTTTGAAACAGGATAATGCTGGCTATTTTGAATAATTTTCTTTATTATGAAACCATTTTTGATCAATAAATATTTAAGGCTTTTTCTATCAAAATGCCACAAATGTTCCGGCATACCCCACCCATACCAATTTTTCTTTAATAACCTTGCTACAAGGCTATCATGATTTGGAACTCCGATCACTAGTATCCCGTCTTTTTTCATGATTTTCAATATGCTGCATAAAAAATCATTAGGCTCGCTAATGTGCTCTAAGATGTGATTCAATATAACCGCGTCAAATTTTTCATTATTATACCCGGCTTCATTAAGCATACATCTTTTAACAGTAAAGCCCTTTGAAACTGCGATATCAACCGCTCTCTCATTTAATTCTATCCCCTCTGCATCAAAACCCTGATTACGCGCCTCTTCTAATAAAAACCCTACACTTGAGCCTATATCCAAAAGAGAGCCTTTTTCTTTATACTTTTTTATCAATTTTATCAACATCTCTGCAAATCTTCTAAAAAGCTTTTCATTTTTTAAATAATGCTCGCAGTAAAACTCATGATCATTGTAATCTATCGCACTAAAAGGCATAGTCCTAAACACTTCGCAATTCTTGCAAATAATTATTCCTTTTCCTTTACCTTTAAAATCTAAAAATTTAGTAAACTCTTTCGAACCACAGACCTTACAAGCATCTTTGTCTCTATTGCAATATTTTTCATAATAAACCGCCCATATCGCAAAATGCCTCCAAGCATTTAATAGCGACAAAATAAACCCATGTATGCCATCTCTAAAACCCATCTTTTTTATATATAGCTTAAAAAAGAGCTTTACCGGCTTTATTTTAAGATGATAATTTATTTCTTTAAAAGTAATTTCCCTACCCCTGTCTTCATACATGACCCTTGCTTCTATACTGGCATAATAAAGCTGCCTTGAAATATACTGGCTTATTGAAGTAAATGCGTAATGGTCAAGATATGACTTAAGCCTGAGCGTTTTACCATCTACTTTCAATGTCTCATGCACGCTGTGGCCTATGTATCTAGCATGGCCTTTTTTAAAAAATCTTACCTGATTTTCATACCACCCGCCATGTATCATGAACTTATTTAAAAAATAATTCCGCCTCCCAACACTGTACGCCGCAAATTCCGAACTGGCTTTTAAAATGCTCTCTATATCTCTTCGGAGATCCGGCGTTACCCGCTCATCGGCATCCATCTGTAATATCCAATTGCTAGACGCATTATCAATACCGATATTCCGCTGGGTATCATGGTCGCCGTTAGACGGATGCGCCACTACCTTTGCCCCATACTTGCGGGCAATATGAGCGGTCTCGTCCACACTCATATCATCCACCACCACAATTTCGTCGCACCACTTAACGCTCTCAAGACATGGCGCAATTCTTGTTTCTTCATTTTTCGCAATAATAACTACGGTTATAGTCTGCTTCATTTTTTCTTTCTAAATAGACTATTCAGTTTTCTTTTTAATTTCTTCCTGAAAGGCTTGATTCTTCCTTTGATATGGGTAGCTAAAAGCCTGAGATTATAAGGCTCTTTCATCCATCTCTTAATTTCTTTTTTTCTGTCTAAAAAAAGGGATAAATCATGGAGCATGGTATAACATTTAAAAAATGTATCCTTATCCATGTCTGCCAATATTATCTTATCTTTGTAATTTTCCTCATTCACATCATGGAAGCCCCATAGATTATCATCCCATTTGTCCTGGGTTATGAGCCCTTTCTCTTTTCCGTATTCCCAGAGTTCTGTGCCGGGAAAAGGGGTAGCTACGCATACGCCTATCTGTTCCAATCCTATCTCCTTAATGAATCTGATAGTTTCTTCGACATCATTTTTTGTTTCGTATGGCGAACCTATCATGAAAGACCCCATAGGCATAATCTCATATTTTTTACAAAGCTTTACAACTTCTCTTATTTTATCTAACGTTACAGAACCTGCTTTCAAATATTCCAGTATCCTGGCTGAGCCAGATTCCATCCCAAGGCTCACAGCATTAATGCCTATTTTCTTAAAATTTCCCAGCACTTCGCTATCTATATATTTTACATGGCATATAGCGTCTATATTAAGCCTGTGGGTTAAATTTTTCTTAACTATAAGATCAGCTATATCTTTTACCCTTTTCTTGTCCATACTAAAAAGATCGTCATAAATCCTGACATCGCGCCTTGGGTAATCCTGGACAAACTTTTCTATCTGATTTACTACATATTCCGCTGAATGAAAACGCGGTTTTTTGAAATACCTGGTGGGAGCACAGAACCTGCATCTAAAAGGGCATCCCCTGGAAGTCATAAGATGAGCAGGCCCATTTTTACTAACTCCTATTTTTTCAAAATCAGGAGAAGGGATATTGTCCAGCGGCTCAATTACTTCGCGCAGCTCTGTATTTACTATCTGACTTGCTTCTCTAAAAACAATGCCCTTTATGTCTTTTCTTTTAAGCGCTCCTCTTTCCTTAAAGCTTTTCACCAGCTCAAGAAAGGTTTCTTCGCCTTCTCCAAGAACCCCGACATCTATATATTCAGGGAGGTCTTCCGGAAATAAACTTATATGCGTGCCGCCTATTATGAGAGGAATTTCAGGAAAATTATTTTTCACTGATTTCGCAAGGTCAAATATTTTTTTATAACTACATGTAAGCGCCGTAAAACCTACAATATCCGGCCTGAACTCTCTTATCTTTTGCAGTATATCTTCTTTATGAAAAACTACTTCAAACTCTACGCCCGGGTAATATTTATTTATATAAGACACCAGATACCCAAGGCCAAGCTTAGGAAAACTTTCCCCGCGTTTTTCATCTGAATTTAAAAGTATCTTCATTTTGTTTTTTTGAAAATTAAAAAATTCCCGCCGTATTTTAATTTTTTATCTTCTCTTATGCCCAATACAACATTCGAGCCAAAGATCCTGAACAATTCGCTCATATAACCTATTTTAATTCTCCCAAAAAATGTAAACTTATGCGCCTCCATCATATTTTTAAAAACTTTTATATCCTGATATTTTTCATTTTTGGTTAAGTGCAGCCCTCCCCCTGAAAAACTGCATTTACATATAAAATATTTATTTTGTGCTATCAAACTATTAATAACTTCTACGCTATCTTCAGGATTATAAATATGTTCAAGCACATCGTAAGAAGTTACTAAATCATATTCCTGAAATGGTAAACTTTTATCAGCAAATAATACTTTACTTTCCATCCCTCTTTTTTTAAATCTCCACGAAGCAAAATCAGATGTCCTGCCAGGCACATCTAAATAATCGCATCTCATTCCTTTATTATGCATATAGATACAAAGACTGCCTATTCCGCCTCCATAGTCTAATATTTTTTTAATCTTGTGCTTTTTTATAAACAGTCCTAATTTTTTGAATTCTACGAATTTACTTTTGCACGACTCCCAATATAACAGCTCATAAAGATAATGATCCGTCTTCTCATAAAATTGCACAGCATCTTTTTCCTGTTTACATACATTAGAAAATTCTTTATGGGAATCTATACTCTCAAAATATTCTTTTTCTACGTCCTCTATATTTCTGCCTAAATATTCTTCTAATTCTTTAGATGAAACATCCCACCGTTTTTTATCAATATCATTTTTTTCAAAAATGCTTTTTTGTTCCATTTTTATCTAACTCCTAAATTCATGCATCTTACCCGTATCTAAATTACGTAGCGTGTAATAACCGCATGCCTTGAATACATTATATAAAAAGACTTTATTCGTTATTACAACATCGTACCTTTTTTTCTTTATAAAAATTTTCCACACAAGATCAAACATGGTTTTATATATTATACATTTGACACCGCCATGATTTATCGACTTTTCTTTTTTGCAAAAGATAGTTACATAATTACCCTGTCTTGCCACATTAATAATATCTTGCGCATGTTGATCAATCTGTTGAGTATCATGGCATATATATGCAACCCGAAGTATGCGTCCCCATTTTTTGACAAATATCTCCCTATTCCTTTTGAATAATTCTTCTGTTTTTTTCTTATCCAGTTTATCAAAAGAGGCATGTTCTTTATGCCACACATACGAACCTTTAGCCATGCCTATCCTGTATCCAGCCCTGACAGCTCTTAAAGAATAATCTGAATCTTCAAAAAACGCAGGGTAAAAATCTTCTGACAATGCCCCTATTTTATTTATAACATCCCTTTTTATAACCATGCAAAATCCTATGCAAAACGGCATTTCTATAAAAATATTTTTATATCTGCTTCTAATATCATTTGCAAAATCATCCAGAGATATTTCCTTTTCACAGAACCTTTCTCCCAAGTTATTGCTATTAGGATTCAAAAGCCCTATCTGAGGATATTTTTGAAATATATTTATTATTTCTTCAAGCCATCCTTTAGTAAACAATAAGTCATTATTGGCTAAACATACATAAGGCGCATCTGAAATAGCTATACCCTGATTCATGCCTCCCGCAAACCCTTTGTTTTCCTTATTAAAAACAATTTTAAGGGCGCGATTTGAAGAATCCTTCAATGAAGATAAATATTCTACTGTTCCATCGCTGCTTGCGTTATCTATTATTATCAACCGCGAAGGCGCAGAGATATTTGACCAAAAACTTTCTACAAATTTTTTGGTTATATCCAAACAGTTCCAGCTCAATACTACGACATCGCAGATCAGAACTGACAAATTTTCCTTTTTTCGGCAGCCAAAAGATCGCTATTGCGGCTTTTTCTTGCTTTAATATAGTATTGATAGGCAAGAAAATCCTTTAATAGGCCGAATAACAGTAAATTCAATATTCTTAATCCCCTAGCTGCTACGATATTACGCCTGACTTCTGTTATCTCATAGCCAGCCTCTATAAATAATTCCTTTAAATTAATCAAAGCAAAAAATCTAAGATGAGATTTATCCAATATCCCTTTATCCATATAATCCCAGTTGCCTCTAAAAACCAGTCTCGTAATCAGCTTGTAATAACGGACGTTTGGCACGCTGGCAATTACATAGCCGTTATCGCTTAGGTATTCTTTATGGTTCTTCAATATGGCAAGTGGATCTATGAGATGTTCAATGACATCTCCATAAATAATACAATCAAAATAACCCTTAAAAAAAGGTATCTGAAATTTCTCTATATCAGCTAAAAAAACCTGTTTAAGTTTTTCGCTGGCCTCTTTATATAATTCTTCGCTATTTTCTATGCCAATGACATCTATGCCTTTTTTTCTTAAAACAGCCCCTAACCCCCCGCTGCCACAGCCTGCGTCCAGGACCTTTTTTGCATCCAGGGGAACAAGTGATAAAAATTCCTCGCGTCTGTCTTTTTTTCTACCCATATATCAAATCCTCAGATCGTTAAATTTTCCGCCGAATTTAAAAGCTATATAATTAAACATTTTCTGCACCCTGTGAAAATAAGTATGATTCTGCACAACCCATTCGTAACCCTGTTTTGCTATTTTTTCTCTTTCTTCCTCGTTTTTTAAATAGTAATCTGCCAATTGCAATAATTCCCTGTCATCCCTGTAAGTTACGAGATGTTTTCCTGCTTCAAAAAGATCGTCAAATCCATTATCCTTAATGCAGTCTGTCAATAAAAAACAACCACACGCCATTATTTCAAAAACCCGCATATTGATATCATTTTTAAGCGAAGAATTAAAGCCTATCCTGGACGCGCTGTACGCTTCTGACATTTTTTTAAAATCTAACGTGCCTATAAAACTATTGGGGTACTTTTCTTTTAAAATTCTCAAATGTCTTTCGCGGGCGGATTTTTTCCCCCCTCTTCCTACAAAACCAATATCGTATGTTTTGGGTAAATCCAGTTTTCTGTGAATCTCTGGGTCACAGGCTACCGGGATCCATTGAGTATCTGCTTTAATTTCTTTGCGCAATCTGTGCGCGCCATCCCTATGGACACAGAAAACAATATCATAATGGCCTGCCTGTTTCTTTATCTTCCTGTAAGGCTTTTCTAGATGAGTATCTATCGCGTAAAATACCGCCGGGCGTAAACTATCCGGAATATCATATTTATAATCGCCATGATCTATCCTGAGATAAAGATTGAATTCCTGCGGGATATTAGAAGAATCCTTTGTCCAAAAATGGACATAATCCATGCCAAGCTTCTTCATGACCCTCTCAATATAACAGGCTGTAGTAGCCTCTGTTTCTTTATTGTAAATTAATGCTATTCTCATTATTTTTTACAGCAGATATTCTCTTCTTTATGGAATACAGTGCCTATATTACCTTCCACTGAAGGAGTAAATATCCGTTTTCCTTTGCTATTGGTATATCTGCCAGACAATAGCATAGTATCTTCTTTTAATTTATAGATCTCTTTGGAAGACAACAAAACCTTCTTTTTTAACCAATCATATGTTTCAACAACAATATCAGAATCTCCGCTTTTTTTCTTGTATGCCCCGAAATTGCCATTATCTATTCTTTGCCAATCAAGATCTAAAGCAGGTCTTAATTGGATATCTTCTCTTGAATATTCCTTTCCGTCAATCTTTATAGCAGTCCCTTCAGGCAACCTGACAATCCTGCCTATTTTAGTTCCCTTGTATGGAAAAAATACAGCCAGATCAAAATCAAAATGATCAGGATGGAGTTCTCTATATTTACTTATAAAATCATGGGTTTGTTTAAACGTCTCTTTTGTCTCTCCTGGAAGCCCTATCATGAAAAAGGCTTTTACGCTAATTCCGGCTTTTACAGAGTTTTCTACAAAACTATGAAGCTCCTCTACTTTTGTCCTTTTACCTATTTTATCTAACATTATTTGAGAAGCGCTTTCTGCCCCAAACCCAAGTTCAACACAGCCAGCTTCCGCAAGCATATGCGCCATCTCAGGAAACATAGACATGGTTTTAGCGTGGCCAAAGCATCTAAAAATAAGATTATCTTTCAGATGATACGATTTTAATATCTCAAGATATGGCCTGACCTTTTTGGGATCAAGCGCAAAAAGGTCATCAAAAATCATAACTGCGGTAATGCCCAGGGATATTATAGAAGCTATCTCTTCTTTAAAATGTTCTATAGAATGCCATCTTGTGCCTGTAAGCCTGTCTTCGCAAAATTCACATCGCATACAGCACCCCCTTGAATTAACAAGGGTAGTAGCTAGCCTGTTATCCAATAGATACTTATAACGGCCAATATATTCTTTTTGACGCAATGGTATAGGAAAAGAATTCATTTCGGATTCATTTAATTTATCATAGAAGACTAATGTTGCTTTATTTGACAAAGGGTGCAATAACTTTTCAAGGACTTCGGTATTGCCTGTCAAAATATTTTCAAAAATTCTCTCGCCGTCACCCGCGCAAATAATATCAAACCCTTCTTTTATACAATCCTCCAAATAACCTTTGATATGCGCACCTCCTATCATTGTTTTTATATGTGGGTATTTTTCCTTAAACCTGGCCCTTATAGAATAGGCCTGATGAGCTTGCGCAGTAAGACAAGATATGCAAATAAGGTCAAAATCTTTATACCTATCGATATGATTCATATCAAATTCATCCGTATAGAAAAGTGCTGGATGACCAAATTTTTCTTTTGTTATCGTTTCGTTTGACTTATTGATATTATGAATTTTGAAACCGGCTTTTTTGGCTACCGCCATTAAATACAAGATCCCGAGATACGGAAACACCAGGCTATTATCCAGAAAAGGGCTATCCAACGTCAAGAGAAGCACGTGTTTATTCGTAAACCATTTTTTTAAAAAATCTAAACTATTCATGATTCTTAAGGTCTTCTTTAAAAAGCTCAAGGCCATCGGCACAGCTTAATAATCTGCAATCTATTTCCCCTGCGATATTATCAATCTTAAGTCCGCCTTTTTTCGGCCTAGCCGCCTTTAGTTTTAAATCTTTCAGCTTAACTTCTTGTATAAGGTTTTTATCCAGTCCAAAAATATCCGCGATTTTATTGACATAGTTATATCGATTAATAAATTCCGCTCCTGCGCCGTGATAAATACCGCTGGCTCTTTTTTCTATAAGTTTTATTATTATTTCAGAAAGAGAGCCTGCGTAAGTAGGCGTGGAATAAAAATCATCTGCGGCGTAAACCTTTTTGCCATTTTGCATGTTGTGGATTATTTTCAGCGCAAAATTATTGCTTGGCGCGGAGCTTTGCTCCGCTACTCCTGCGCCATAAAGCTGGGATGTTCTAACTATTAGAGAATCTTTTAACTTGGCTCTAACAATATTTTCTGATTCTAACTTTGTCCTGCCATAGGTATTTATGGGATTTGGCTTATCAGTTTCGCTATAAGGTCCTTTTTCACCATCAAATACATAATCAGTTGAAACATACATTAATCTTGCGTCATACTCTTTTGTCTTTTTTACTAGATTCATCGTACCTTTTATATTTACATCTCTGGCAAGTTTGGGTTTTAACGTGCATAAATCTACATCTGTAATCCCGCCTGCCATTACTACAACTTCCGGTTTGAATAAACTAAATACCTTTTCCAGGCTATCTTTATCTCTTACGTCCAGATAAAATAAGCCGACACATTCATGAGAACAATATGTTCCCATAGTGTTCCATTTTTTCTTAATAATGTCATTATATAATCTGCTTCCAAGGACTCCGGAAGCGCCGATGATTAAATTTCCATATTTGTTGCGCGGAGCTCGCTAACGCTCGCTCCGCTACTCCACTATATTATTTATTACATCTACCACATATCTGATTTCTTCTTCTGTGAGTTCAGGATACATGGGAAGGCTCATGATTCCTTCGCAGCATTTTTCCGCAACAGGGAAATCGCCTTTTTTATGCTTAAGTTCTTTATAACATTTCTGCAGGTGCACTGGTATCGGATAATGAATTAAAGTACGAACACCTTTATCAGCCAATTTTTCCATAACCTCTGTTCTATTTTTAACTCTAATAGCATATTGATGATAAACATGCTTTGCGTATTCTGCTGCATAAGGAAGAATAATATCCAGTTTTGCTTCTTTTAATAGTTTTGTGTATAGGCCGGCGTTTTTTCTGCGCTTTTCATTCCATTCATCCAGATGTTTAAGCTTTACTCTGAGAATCGCTGCCTGCAATGTATCAAGCCGCGAATTATAACCTTTTATTATATTTTCGTATCTCCCTTTCCTGCCATAATCGTGGAGAAGGACTGTTTTATCTTTTATTTCTTCTGAATTAGTTACCATCATTCCAGCATCGCCAAACGCCCCTAAATTCTTGGTTGGATAAAATGAAAAACACGCCGCGTCCCCGAAACTCCCTATCTTCTTATTTTTATAAAGCGCCCCGTGCGCCTGGGCGCAGTCTTCTATGACTTTTAGCTTATGTTTTTTGGCAATTTGCATAATAGGATCCATATCAGCCGGATGGCCATATAGATGCACAAGTAATATTGCCTTGGTTTTCTTAGTAATGACTTTTTCTATTTTCGTGACATCAATACAATAAGTCCTTTCTTCTATATCCACAAAAACTGGTTTTGCCCCTGCCATAGAAATACCAAGGCTGGTGGCAATATAAGTATAAGCCGGAGTTATAACCTCATCGTTTTTTCCAATACCGCAGGCAAGGCATGCTAAAAACAATGCGTCAGTGCCTGAATTTAAGCCTATGCCATATTTAACACCGCAATATTCTGCAAATTCTTTTTCAAAAAGGCCTACTTCCTCGCCTAATATAAAAGATCCTTGCTGCATAACCTTTTCTATGGGGCCTTTTAGCTCGTCTTTTATCTCGTCGTATTGTTTTTTAAGAGTAAAAATATCGACTTTCATGGTTTCTCCTTTTACGCGAAGCTTCGCTTCGCTACTCCAAAAACTTCTTCTACTGAAATGTCTTCTAGGCATTTTTTATGCTCACATTCCGGTAATCTAAATTTTTTATAGCATGGTCTGCAATCTATTTTTGAAGTCATTACTATATGTTTTTCACTTTTAGGGTATGGGCCGTAGACTTTTTCATCTGTAGGGCCGTAGATAGATGCCGTGGGTACTCCCTGGCTTACAGCTATCTGAAGCATGCCTCCGTCATTTGATACGATCATCTTACATTTTTTCATTAATGCCGCTGTTTCTCGTATAGTTGTCTTAGGGGCTATGATTGGCTTTAGCTTCATATTATCCGTTATTTCTTTTACAAGATCTTCTTCTCCAGGCCCCCATATAAGAATAACCCTAGCATCGTATTTTTCGATAATTTTATCAGAAAGTTCTGCGAACTTTTTTCCAGGCCACCTTTTTCGCCCTTGTTTCTCTTTACCAAAACTCATGCCACCGCCAGGTGCAATGCCAATCAATATATCATTACTATTCACGCCAGATTGGGTTAGAAAATTGTCTATATATCGCTTGTCTTCATCTGTTGTTATTAAAACTGTTGGCGCGGAGCTTCGCTCCGCTACTCCAAAGAGATCTAAATAATATTCTGCCACAGGTTTATCGTTAAATCCGTCAAAGGGTATTTTATGGTTTAAAAATCTTCCACGGTCTTTATAATTAAACCCTCGCCTATCTTTTATCCCAGCCCTCCAGCAGGAAAACGCATATTCCTTGCCAAGCGACAAATCAAATGCTATATCAAATTTTCTATTCTTTATCTCTCTCCAGAAATTAAAAAACTTCTTTATTGCCTGTATTTTAGATTTTTTCCAGAGATTTCTGTATTCATCTCTTTCAAATACAAAGACCTCATTTATATCAGGATTTGTATTTAATATATCTTTTACTTTTAAATTACATATATAAGCTATATAACTCTTAGGATAAGCTTTTTTAATAGCAGAAACTAAAGGCGTTGAAAACAGCACATCCCCTATGCCAAAAGGGTTTATGACTAAGATATTCTTTGTCATTTGAATTTATAATATACCATAAAAACTGAAAATATGATATACTATTTCGAGCGGTAGAAAAGTTTTCGACCGCTCATCCTGAGGAGCCCTTCGACGGAGTTTATCCCGAGAGCGACCCATTCGACAGGCTCAGGGTCGTCCTGAGCCTGTCGAAGGACGAAGCCAAGGGGCTCAGGGTAAACTCCGCGACAAAGGAACTTTCTATGGAAAAGTGGTTTAAATCTATAAATACGCTCGTGGAAGACCTGTATAATAAGGATTTTAAAAACACAGGTTCTACGCCTATTGAAAAAACTATCATAGACTTACTTGCAGCGAATTTCACGCTATGGGGCTATGAAGATGAGGCAAGGCGTAAAAACGTCCCAGATGACTACATAGCTGAACTAAAAAGAAAAATTGATAGAGAAAACCAGAGAAGAAATGATCTTATAGATATCATAGACAGCCTTATTGTAGAAGATGTTGTAGGGAGCGGTCACGACCGCCCTCTACGGATTATAGACCAAAGTCTGCCTATGAATTCTGAAAACCCGGGAAGCCTGTATGACCGCCTTACAATACTAGCTCTTAGAAGCTATAACCTTAAAAAAGAAATAAATCGTAAAGATATAGATATCGCCCATATAGAAAGGTGCTCCAAAATGCTAGAACAAGTCCAAGAAAAATCCAGCGATCTTCTAAAATGCCTCAAAGAATTAATGGATGATATTTATACTGGAAGGAAAAAGATTAAATCCTACAAGCAGCACAAAATGTACAACGATCCCACCTTAAATCCGGCCCTACGTAAATAATTTCAAAAATTTTCTGGCAGTGTTTTCCCATGTAAATTCTTTAGCTCTTTCAAAACCCTTTTTAATCAATTCTTGACGCAGGCTTTCATTATTAATGATTTTAAATATTGTTTCTCCGATTTCTTTATAACTCTCAGGATTTATTAATAATGCCCCGCTTCCTGCTATTTCACCGCAAGAAGAAGTTTTTGATATAACAACAGGCACGCCATAGCCAAATGCTTCCAATATGGGAAGCCCAAAACCTTCATAGAATGACGGATAAACAAAAACTGAAGCGTTTTGATATAACTCTGAAAGTTCTTTATCGCCTACATAACCTTTAAATATGATGTCATTTTTAAATTCAGAATTATCATATTCTTTAAAAATATCTTCATACATCCAGCCTTTCATACCCGCGATAATCAATTTATGCTCGATCTTGTGTTCTTTTTTGAGCAGATTAAAAGCTTTAATAAGGCCTTGGACGTTTTTGCGAGGCTCTAAAGTGCCTACAAAAAGAATATACTTGTCCACCTGCCAGGTGGCCTTCTGCCACCTGGCAGGTGGACAAGGCAGATCCACTCCAGGATAAATAACATGTATTTTTAGATCTTCTACTTTATAAAACTTGATCAAATCAGACTTCGTATTATACGAATCCGCTACTAATAGATCTGCTTCTTCTAAAACCCTTTTCAACTGTTCATCTACTTCTTTAATCGTCTTCTCGCTATGGCCATATGGGTATGCTTTTATAATTACATCATGAATAGTAACAGCGAATCTCCTAGTTTTCTTTGGCTTTGGCAAATCATAGGATGAGGTATGAAATATGTCAAGCAGGGGGCGGTCACGACCGCCCCCTACATGCAAAACCCTATCAGGCCCATTTTTAAAATAATCTACACAGTGGTGAAAATTTCTGGCAGGTAACTTCAGGAGGCGTCTTTTAAAATCTAGAATCTTTTTTCTGCTATAGAGATAATAATTATTGGTCTTATCAATTTGGCCTAGAGCATTTATCAGATTAAATGTGTATTTTCCAATGCCGGTTTGTTTTTTAAGAGTCGAGCGGATGTCTATGCCGATGTTCATATTATTTAGGAAGGATGTCGGAAATCTTTTTATACTTTACTTCGAAGCTATTACAGATGGATATTACATCTTCTAAAATATATTTATCTATACCTGGAATAGCTATTATAAGTTCATCCACTTCTTTAGACTTTACAAACCTTTCTAAATCATTCCTTGTGCCAAGAATAGCTATACCGTGTATGCGATGGCCTATTTTCTCTTTATCATCATCCAGAAAACCCACAGGTTCATAGTGAAGCAATTTATTATTTCTTATTTCGCGTAAAACAAATTCCCCTGCATCCCCTGCCCCATATATAAGAACTTTCTTTCCGGCTAGGCTAGCCTGATCAAAAATTTCTTTATACACCCTTTCCAAAACCCTGGACCCTGAAATAAAAAGAAACAGCATCAGCCAGTCAATAATAAAAACTGTTCTCGAAAACCCCTGGAACCGCCATATAAGAAGTACCAGCGCAGCTGAGGCTATAGACGCAAAAGAAACCGCTTTAAAGATATTCACAAGATCCAGAACACTCACATATCTCCACATCCCTCTATAAAGTCCGAATTTAAAAAATACCAGATACTTTACAATCAATACGAGCGGCAAACTCTTTACTATAATATTCTGGCTGTCTATTGTTAAAACGCCTTCATACCTTAGAAGATTTGCTGATATGTAAGCCAGGCATATCAATACAAAATCTCCTCCTACTTCCAGAATCCTTCTTTTATGAAGCAGCATGTTATTTAAAACCACGCTTCCATTTTTCTTTTTTATATGATTAAGCTCCTCCTGACCGTAAACCTTGACCTTGCCTAAAAAAGATGCGAAATATACAAGGCTTATCGCAGCTAAAAGTATAAGTATTACTATTACAGCAGGACTGACAAACATGGATAAAATACTTATCGCGCCAAAAACTATACCAATAAAATAAAGAGAAACAACTGTCTTTTTTTCAGAAAGCCCCAAGACAACCATTCTGTGCGATATATGATCTTTTCCGCCCTGGAAAATCTTACGCGAATTAACACTTCTCATTAAAGTTACAAATATTGTGTCAAATATCGGCACTGCTAGAATAAGAAGGGGTATAAAAAGCACCATTACCAGATGAGCTGATTCTTTCCATGTTCCCTGCAATGTTATAGCTCCCAGTATAAAACCTATAAACATGCTGCCCGAATCCCCCATGAAAATCTGAGCGGGATTAAAATTATATCTCAGAAACCCCAAAAGGCTCCCTGCTAAAATCAACGCAGGCAGGCCAACTTCAATATTCCCATTCAAAAGAGAGTATACAAATAATATAATTCCAACTATAGCCCCTACGCCTCCAGAAAGGCCATCCATATTGTCCAGAAGATTAAAAGAATTTACAATCGCCACTACCCATAATATTGTAAGAGGCATGTTAATAATAGGATAAGGTATTACATTGATCTTAATACCAAAATTAACAAGTAAGGCTGCTATTATTATCTGGCTAAGAAGTTTTGTGTAGGGCTTTAAACGCGCTATATCGTCAAATATCCCTACGCCAAAAATAAGGCATCCTGCCAGCATGATCCCAAGGCTTCCGATATTAAACTTTACGAATAAGGCATAAGAGATAATAAAACTTAAAAAAATAGCTACGCCTCCGAAAAGGGCTGTAGGATTTTTATTCCACCTATCTTCCCGAGGCTTAACTATATAGCCTTTTAATATAGCTATTCTTTTAACAATCGGGGTGATAAGAATGGATAAACTAAAAGATAATAAAAATGGGATAAGGTAAGACTTGAGCATAATAATATTGCGAGAAGCTTCGCTACTCCATTATTTTTTATAATATTCTACGACGCTTTTTATGATGCCTTCTAAATCTATGGTAGGCTTAAAACCGACTAAGTTTTTAACTTTCGCCGTATCAGGCACGCGGCGCTGCATATCCTCAAAGCCTTCTTCGTATGCCTTTTCATATGATATATAAACTAATTTGGATTTGCTTTTGGTAATCTCTATGATTTTTTTGGCAAGATTTTCTACTGAGATCTCTTCCTGACTGCCTATATTAAACACCTGGCCTACTGCATCTTTACTGTTCATGAGCTTTATAAGTGTCTTAATAACATCTTTGACATGCAGAAAACATCTGGTCTGTTTTCCTGTTCCGTATATTGTCATGTCTTCATTTTTAAGCGCCTGATTTACAAACCTGGGTACAACCATTCCATAGGCGCCGGTCTGACGAGGGCCGACTGTATTAAAAAGCCTTACTATGATAGTAGGGACTTTTTTCTCTTTCCAGTAAATATAAGCCAGCATCTCATCCACTGCCTTTGCAGTAGAATATCCCCATCTCACTTTAAGAGGCGAGCCAAGAATTCTATCATCGTCCTCTTTTAAAGGCCCATTTGTATTTTTACCATATATCTCAGAAGTAGATGTAATAAGAATCTTTTTGTGATATCTGTGCACCATGTCCAGAACTATCTCACTGCCTTTTATATTTGTTATCAAAGATTCCAGCGGCTTTTTTACCACCAGGTCTACCCCTACTGCCGCAGCCAGATGATATACTACATCACATCTTTCAACCAATTTATCCACCAATATCTCATTTAATATAGTCCCTTCCACGAACTGGAAAGATTTATTGTCTTCTAAATGAGCAATGTTCTCAAACCTTCCCGTAGAAAGATTATCCAGGACAACTACTTCATTCCCGAGCGCTAATAGTTCATCGCTTAAATGTGACCCTATAAATCCCGCCCCGCCCGTGATCAAAACTTTCATAAAATTAAATCTCCGTTGAACCCCACACCCAGCTCTGCTTCTTTAATTGCAGAGCTGGGTGTGGGGTTGGTTAAGGAATTAGTGGTTATTTTAGAAGATTATTATACAACCTTTCAGTATCTTTTATCAATCTTTCTTTTGAAAATCGTGATTTTACGATATTTCTTCCGTATTCGCCGAATCGCCTTCTCTTTTCAGGATCTTTTATTAAATCCAGTAGTTTTCGGCTGAAATCTTCTTCATCGCCAGAGGTTACCAGATATCCATTCTTTCCATCCTGCACAATATCTATCACTCCGCCTACTCTAGTAGCTACTACAGGCCTTGCGCTAGCCATAGCCTCAATAAGTGATACAGGCGTGCCTTCATTTAAAGACGTTAAAACTAGTATATCTAACCTCTCATAAATCGCCTTTAAATCCTTCTCCCATCCTCTAAACTCTACCATATCCTCTATTCCTAGTTCTATGGCATAATCCTCAAGCTCTGCCCTTAATTCCCCATCTCCAATAACCGCTAACTTTACAAATAGTGCCTGGCACGAATTGTAAAGTTGCTTGGCTATTTTAAACAGCATCTTGTGGTTTTTTATTAGAACTAATCTCCCTATAATCCCGATATTCACAACTTCTTTATTATCTCCTGCCGGCAGTTTAAAAAGCTCATCCAGCTCAAATCCTAATTCTATTACAGAAACTTTATTTTCTGGGCATATTCTAAATTTCTCAACCAATTCTTTCTTTAAATTCTCACTAACCGTAATAATCTTATACGTAAATAACGCCAATATTTTTTCTACCGATATAAAAAAACCTGTCTTCACCCTGCCAAAATAACCATGAAATACATGGCCGTGAAATGTATGGATCAGCTTAACCCTGGTCCACCTGCCAGATAAGCTATCTAGCTCACCTGGCAGGTGGACCAGATTATAAAACATACCAGCGAGACGCCCTAATGCTCCAGCCTTCGCAGTATGCGTATGAATAATATCCGGCTTCTCCTCGCAAATAATTTTATATATCTTCCAAAACGCTGCCCAATCATCTTTCCATGACAATTCTCTTCCTAATTCTTTTACAATAATCGGCTTAATACCTTTTTCAGCAGCAAGATACATCATATCCCCTTCACTCTCAGCCACTTCGCCACACACTAAGACTGTGCCTGGAAATCCTTCGCTCAAAAGCACAGCATTCCTTGCCGGCCCGCCGATATTAAGTCTTGCTATAATTCTTAATATTTTCATGATTTTATTATAACTATTCTCCTTCGCAAAAGCAATAAAAACGCCTCTTTTGCTTCGGAGGAATTATTCTGACGGAGAATATTCCTGCGAAGCAAAACCAATGGTTCTATTAGTTTTGCGTAGCAGAATATTTATTTTCTTATTGTCCAGAAATCTGCGGCGAGAGTTTCGAGATATTCGTAGGGCATGGTGAAGTAGCCGTCTTTGCCCCATTTGGCCCCCCAGGAATTTCGCACAAGAAATCTCTTTTGCTTCTGGTTATAACCTACTGCCAGGACAGCATGGCCGCCAAGGACTTTCTCCTTCTTCCCAGGCATATTAGCCGCGCCTGTTTTAGCAACTCTTTGGGACTGGAAACTTTCATAAACAGTAAAACCGAATACAAAAGGATAGCCTTCTGCAAGACAAGTAAGCATCTCAGATAACGTGCTTATGCGATGGTAAGATTCTATTCGGTGTTTTTTAGCTTCTCGGTAAGATTGTTTAGAAGGTTTTCGACTGAATTTTCCTATTAAATACGGCCATGTAGTTTCCCAACATACACCTGTTTTCTTTAAAGTCTTTATGCCATCCCTTAAAGTCGCGCCTGAATCATAATCAACCGTACCTTCCAATACTCTTTCATTGTAATAAATAAAAAGTCTGCTAACATCTGTATATCCCAAATCCCTTTCCGTTCGGCGATCGTAATTATCCCGATCGCCGAACGGGAAGGTTATGCCTTTTCTATCTAAGTATTCCAGATTCCCAGCTAAAGCATTCGCAGTGCAGCTTCCAAGTGCCTCTTGATTTTCAACCACTGAGCAAAATTCCCTCAAATCCACTTTCTTAGGCAATCTTACCACAGGCCTTATAGCACTATAAAGATAATCCCTCTGATCCGGCCTATCCGGCACCCAGCCATACTGTCTCTTAGCCATCATATTTTATGCCCTCTTAGTTCTGCAAGGCATTCACCAGGTCGTAACTATATATATTATCTCTTACTTGTTTCCCTTTATATCCAAAGATTATGTATTTCTCGCCTGTCATAGCGCATTTCATAAGATAAGATAAAAAACATACAGCTCTACGCCGTTATGATTTGGGCCTGTGAGGCACCCTCCTCTAAAACAAACCGTATTAAATACGAACTATCTCCCATATTCATGGACAAGGATATCTGCGCTAACCTTAGAAGCTCCAAATAGGGAAGAGTATTTCAATCTATAGACGTCCTATGCTAAAGTTCTAGAAATAACAGGCTCCATATCCTAGCACCGTTATTGGCCTTACCAGCCCATGTTCATCCAAATAGTGTCCACCTAGTAGATGGCCGCAAACCTCCTCCGAGATGGAAAAGTCATTACCCCCCATTCGGTCCCCCTGTGCGTAAGAACCACACACATCTTCCTGATGAGTTCCCCGCTCACATTCCCATTTACGCTAATCTTCCCGCATATCCCGCGCGCATATTAATCTTTTCTCTCTGCAATCATAATAATATTCGGCGCGAAGTATCCTATATTTCCGAGTCAATGCTTTTTTTAGTTGAAACTCCTGGGTTCTCCAAAATATTTGCCTCCCAAAATCGTTTATATTGAACGATCTCCGTTCGTCCCGACCAAGGAGACCTCCACAGCATTAGGTCCTTCTGC